>VFQO010005145.1_pt1 | contig 52948 bp, 101 predicted proteins | sample 3512331 | NCBI WGS metagenome assembly VFQO01 (sample SAMN10412371, study PRJNA504923) | tailings metagenome | isolation source: Replicate 3 from Balatoc abandoned mine | place: Philippines: Itogon, Benguet | collected 2017-08-28 | reverse complement strand
TGAGGGGGGGGAGGCAGCTGGAGGCAGCTGGAGGGCGGCTGGGGCAGCTGCACACACTTTGGTTGGATTGAGCTGAGAAGGAGGTCCTGCTGCTGGTCTTTTACTCACTTGCGTTTGGAAGGAGGCATGTGCGTCTTGGCGTGGTACCGTACCAGCGACCTGTGTCATGCGACTGCCCACTCACCCCCACAGGAGGAGGACCACATCCAGGCCAGCGATGAGCTGGAGCTGCTGTCCGCCATCCGCTCCAAGCACAAGGCCCGCTCCTTTGCCGTGTGCCCGCCGGGGGCGGCGGGGCGGCGGGCCGGCGCTGGCGGCCACGTCGCCTCCCTGGTGCTCGCCCTCACCAACAACTCGCTGGAGCTGTGGGACGTATCAGAGGGTGGCGCGGCAGCAGGGGGCGAGGAGGAGGGCGAGGAGGGCGCCGCAGCACACAAGGCGGCACCCTCCGGTGCCAGCGGGGCGGCTGAGAAGGCACAGACGCTTGATCTGGCGGGGCACCGCTCTGATGTGCGGGCGGTGGCGCTGGCAAGCGACGATTCGCTGGCGCTGTCCGCCTCCAACAACTGCGTCAAGGTGCGGGCAAGACTGGGGGCGCCTGCTGCTGGCCCACTGGAATCACAGCCAGCAGTGTGGCGTGCCGGCGGCGGTTAGCATGATAGGAGCACCCACAAGCAGTGCCCTCCTCACTCCTGCTGCACCCCCTCCTCCTGCTTCCATCCTGCCCAGGTGTGGAACCCCCGCACCGGCGCCTGCCTGCGCACCATGGACAGCGGATACGGCCTGTGCGCGCTGTTCGCGCCGGGCAACCGCCACGCGCTGGTGGGCACCAAGGAGGGCACCATTGAGATCTTTGATGTGGGCACCTCCTCGCGCATCGCGGCCGTCGAGTGAGCGGTTTGGGTGCTGACAGGGTGATGGGTGCCGATCGGCGATGACACACAGGCAAACTGCTGTGGTGGCAGGTTCTGTTTTGCGACTGTGTGTGTGTTTCAGGCAGTTGCGCCTGAGCAGCTTGAGCAGCGAGCAGCATGGGTGATCAACCACGGCTCCTCCAATCGACATGCCTGCAGAGCGCACACTGGCCCCGTCTGGAGCCTGGCCGCGCTGCCGGACGCCAGCGGGTTTGTGAGCGGTGCGTGGCGGGAGGCCATCGGCAGGGGGACAGCATGCGTGCGGGCTTGGCAAGCGTTGCACCGCAGGCGGTTGGTGTGGCTTACAGTCTGCAAGCCTGCAGCAGCTTGACGCTTGCAATGCAACACTCAGTAACCAGCGCTCCCAACAGCAAACCAACAGCCAGCTGCGGCCTTTGCCCTGTGCAGGCAGCGCCGACCACAGCATCAAGTTTTGGGAGTGGGGCGTGGGCGTGGACGAGGCCACGGGCGCCAAGCAGCTGGGCATCAACCACACGCGGTGAGCGGCCGGGTGCACAGCCTGGAGATTTAGGGCTGCTGGGTGTGTGCCTGGCAATTGCTGTGAAACGCTTCATGCCGATGCTGCTCTGCAAAAAGGCTAGGGCTGCTGGGCCGCGGCGCCTGGCCGCTTCGCAAGCCCCATCTAAAGCTTCCACCCACCGCCGCGACCTTCCTGCTGTCGCCAGGACGCTGCAAATGACGGATGACGTGCTGTGCGTGCGGGTCAGCCCCAACGGCAAGCTGCTGGCTGCCTCGCTGCTGGACTCCACAGTGCGGGTGCGAAGCCGTGATACAGACCACTCTGCCTGTTATCATGTTAGCTGGAGCGTTGTTGCCAGGCCCGCGTGCTCAAGGCGCTCAAGGCACCAGCCTGTCGTAGAGCATTTGTCTCACGTCATGCACGCCAGCGTTTGCTACATCTGCCTGCCAACGCTGTTTCTTTCCTCATGCTGTGCGCTGCAGGTGTTCTTCGTGGACTCCCTCAAGTTCTTCCTGTCGCTGTACGGCCACAAGCTGCCTGTGCTCAGCATGGACATCTCCTCAGGTGGGGAAGCTGGGCAGCTCAAGTGGCAGCCCAAACGCTGCTCCTGCCGCTCAAGAGGGCCAGCCTGGGCAGGCATTTGCATGATGCCAGCACTGGGCCTTGGTTGCACGGCACTCCATCCTCCCACGCTCGATCACCTTTAGCCCGCCCTGCTCACCGCCCGACCACTACTGCTCCATCATGCAGACTCCACGCTGCTGGTGACGGGCAGCGCGGACAAGAACATCAAGATCTGGGGCCTCGACTTTGGCGACTGCCACCGCTCCCTGTTTGCCCACGCGGACTCCGTCATGGCCGTGGCCTTTGTGCCCAACACGCACTACGTCTTCACCGCGGGTGAGGGGGAGGGACGGTTGCGCTGCGCCTGGTGGCAGACTGGGTGAGTCGCCTCTGCCCAGGGTATATGGGTGTGGTTGCGGGTACACTTAAGACTGAAACAGCGAGGAATGCTCTCCCACCTGCCTGACATCATGCGCCCTCCTGTTGCCCGCCCAGGCAAGGACAAGCTGGTCAAGTACTGGGACGCCGACAAGTTTGAGCACCTGCTCACGCTGGAGGGCCACCACGCCGAGGTAGGCGCTCAAGCAAGCAGAGCTGCTGCGGGCCCAGCACCGGCTGGCATGCTGCCTGTGCAACTAGAGTGCGCTTGCAAGCGTAGCTGCCCATCTCCAGCCTTCCACATCTCCAGCCGTCCTGGCCAGTGCATTTCCAACTTCAAACCACACTCACCGGCAAGTCCACCCAACCATACTCCTTCACCTTCCCCCTTCGGCAGGTGTGGTGCCTGGCTGTGGGCAGCCTGGGCGACGTGGTGGTCAGCGGTTCGCACGACCGCAGCCTGCGGCGCTGGGAGCGCACCGAGGAGCCCTTCTTTGTGGAGGAGGAGAAGGAGAAGCGGCTGGAGAGCCTGTTTGAGGCGGACCTGGAGGTGGGTCGGCGCGGGGATGCAGGCGGGGGGATTGAAGGGGGTGGGGTGTGTTGTGTGGAGGCATGTGGGTTGGGGTTCAGATTTGTCTCAGCACGGTGTGCGTTGCGCAGCTGCACCTATGGGTGGCGCTGCTTGATTATGGCCAGAGAGAAACCACGCCCGCCTTTGCCATGGCCTGCAGGCCGCCGACCGCGCGCCGCTGGGCCAGGAGGCGCCCGGGGAGGAGGGCGCTGTGGGCATCGCTGGGCGCAAGACGCTGGAGACCGTGACTGCTGCGGATGAAATTATTGAAGCGCTGGACCTGGCGGCGGACGAGGAGGAGCGGTTCAAGGAGTTTGAGCAGGTGGGGCGGTTGGGTGGGGTGGCCGGGGTGGTTGGGTGGGGAGCTTGGTGGCAGGGCAGCTGAAGCCATTGTGGTGAGGCACAGATCGACATGCTGTTGCTATGCTACCTTGTCCAGTGCGCGCTGGCTAAACGTGTGGGCTCTCTTTGCAACCCGCCACAGGACAAGGCGCGAAACCCGAAGGCCAAGCCGCCAGCTCCCAACCCGCTGCTGCTGGGCCTGTCGCCCAGCGCGCACGTGCTGCGTGTGGTGAGCCTTGGCGTATTGACTTGGAGCCTCTGTGTGTGCAAAGCACACTGCACGCTAGCTAGCACACAGCACTGGCACATTGTGTGATTGTGGCAGCCTTGCCCCAACTGGATCCCTCCCCATCGCATCGCCTCCGCAGGTGGGCCGCGTGCGCAGCAGCGAGCTGGAGCAGGCGCTGCTGCTGCTGCCCTTCACCGACGCGCTGCGACTGATGAGCTACCTGGTGGCCTGGCTGAAGGAGGGCGGGCAGGTGGGCGCGCCGATAGATGTGTGGGGATGGATGGGGTACCTCGAATGCCGCCTGGCCAGCCTGTCTACACGTGTCAGCTCCTTGCTGTACAGCCTGCCGCGTTGCTCAACTCGTTTCCTCTGTCGTCCCTCCCACCACAGGTGGAGCTGCTGTGCCGCGTGTCCACGCTGCTGCTGCGCCTGCACATGCAGCAGCTGATGGGCACGCCCAGCGTGCGGCCGCTGCTTATCGAGCTGCAGGAGCTGCTTCGGCAGCGGGTGCAGGAGCTGAAGGACCTGATGGGCTACAACCTGGCGGCCATCAGCCACCTGCAGCGCAGCCTGCGCGAGCGCGGCGGCGTGGTCGAGCCGGCGGTGGCGGCGCAGGCGGCCCAGGCGGTGCTGCCGCTCAAGCGCAAGGCGGCGGCGCGATAGCCGGCTGTGAGGTTGAGGGCCATGCCCCAGAGAATGTATGTAAAAGCCATGCAGAGGGCAGCTTGGGAGGCGGCAGGGCGGCGGGGACAGACGGAAAGAGAGAAACAGAGGGCGGCGGCGCATGGGGCAGCGGCGGACGCCAAACCAGCCTCGGACAGCGCGAGATCGATATATCAAGCTGCTATCCTGCCCAATTGACCCACATGGCCGCTCGTTGAAGCGCGCAAATAAAATAACTGAACATGGCCAGCGCCTGGGACCACGTTTCCCTGCCGGCGCGAGCTCCCAGCACGCTGGAGCTGGGCCCGCCATCGGAGTTCGGCGAGCTAGAGCCCCCCAGCCCGCTGGGGGGCTGGGTGGCGGAGCGCACGCTCCTGTTCACGCGCACTAGCCCGGGCGCATCGCCAACCGTGCAGCAGAGCGGCTGGCTGCTGAAAGCCTACGAGGGCGGCGTGACGGGCGGGCCAGCGCGGCAGTGGCGCCGCCGCTTCGTCTGGCTCACGGGTGCGCCGCAGCAAGGCTGTCCCCCGGCAACACTGTTTGACCTCAGCTGGTCGCGCACTGATCAATGCACATGCCCCTGCACTGTGCAGCCGACCGGCTGTGCTACACTGCCGACCCTGAGGCCGAGGGGGCGCGTTACCTGCCGCTGGACCGCATCCCCGTGCGGGCGCTGCCGCGCGGCTACGGCCCCAAGCTGGGCGTCACGCTCATCGAGGACCGGCAGGTGGGCAGGGTGTGGAGCGCACAACGCCAGATGCTACACTGCCGCCTGCGTATGCTGCTGTGGCAGTGCATGCCGCCTACCAACGGCCATCCCCCTTGCTCTCTTTAGCTCCCCGCCCGCCACACCCGCCTGCCGTAGGTTGACCGCTCCGGGCCGCAGTTCAGCCCCAAGAAGGCCGGCTGCGTGTTCAGCGTGGCCTGCGGCAGCCACACCCACTTCTTTGCCGCCTCCTCCCCGGGCGAGGCTAAGGTGAGGCAGATCGGCCTGCAGTGCGCCTGCTTTCAGCGAATACGGTGCAGGCATTCCAGGTGCCTGCCTGACTCCTTCTCTCAAGATCCACCACACCTGGCCTCCCCACCTTGTTCTTCAGGCATGGGTGGAGGCCATCACCACCGCCTGGCTGCGCTGCGTGAAGCACACCTCCCGGGGCACCCACACACCCTCTGCTGAGGAGGCGCTAGCTGTGAAGGAGGCGCGCTGGCGTGCCGAGAGCGCAGCACTGCGCCGCTCGATTGCGGAGGCAGAGCAGCAGCGGCTGCCGGAGTCGACAGCGCAGTGGCAGGCGCAAGCGGCTGCCCTGGCACAGCCCGTGGAGCAGTCGGTGAGGCGGTGCTGCCTGGGTGCACACGACTGCTGCATCTTATGCCTGCGGCATCAGGCTTGGCAATCGCTAGTGAACTTGCTAGCGGCATGTGCTGCTCGACGCCGGACTTGCGTGACTATCTGCCGGCCCGCAGGTGGTGTGCTATGAAATCGAAGTGGTGACCGGCAGCCAGCCCGATGCTGGTACCACAGCCAGCGTGTACGTGGAGCTGTGTGGCGCAGCGGGCTCCTCGGGGGAGCACCGCCTGATGTACCGCAAGGGCTCGGGCCGTACTGCCTTCTGCTCGGGTGCCACCGACGCCTTCCGCCTGCACTGCCGAGAGCTGGGCCCGCTGCACAAGGTGGGCCTGCGCGTGGGAAGGGCCGCGGAGGCGTGTCTACTTGGTTGATGCGTGCTGGCATGCCTTGCAAGTAAGTCGCTGAGCACTCGTATCCTATGCATGCCTGCAGGCGCGGGTGTTTCACAACAACGCGGGCGCTGCCCCAGAGTGGTTCCTTGAGAGTGTGCGGGTGCGGCGGCAGGGCGGCGACGGCCGCTGGACCGTCTTCCCCTGCGGCCGCTGGCTGGCGGTCAACGAGGATGATGGGTGCGCAGGTGCTGCTGTGTGTTGGAGCAGTCGAAGCAGCAGCTGTAAAACGAGCAGCTGTGCGAGGTACTTGCTATAACTCACCTGGTTTGTGCTGCACCTGCTGCAGGCGAGTGATGCGCGAGCTGGTGTCCTCCCCCATTGGCGAGCTGGCACTCAAGGCGCCGCTGCCGCCCCCAGCTCCCACCCAGCCGCCTGCCATGCCGCAGCAGGCGGAGCAGGAGGAGGCCGCGGCACCGGCCCAGCGGGTGCAGCAGCCTGTGTGGTACACGGTGGCAGTGTGCACCAGCGAGGAGGAGGGTGCGGGCATGGCGCCGGCCGACGGCAGCGTCAAGGTCTTCCTGACGCTGCACGGCGCGCGGGGCAGCAGCCAGCGGGTGCAGCTGCCGGCGCAGGCGGGGGACTTTGAGCGGGGGCAGGAGGATGTGTTCAGGTGCGGCGCACGGCTGGGTTTGTGTGCTTGAGCAGTGGGGTGCAGGCGCAGGCCCACTGGCAAAGGAGAGGGTACGGCTGAGAGGTCTGGTGGACACTGAAGTGGGCACTGAGGGATTTCACCTGTGTTCCTGCTTGATTAAATGCAGGGTGCAGCTTCCCGGCGTGGGTTCGCTGGAGAAGCTGACCATTGGGGTCAGCGGCGGTGGGGAGCAGGCGGCCTGGCTACTGGAGCAGGTGGAAGTGACGGATGAGGCCTCAGGTGGGAGGGGCGGCCTGGCTTGGGGGCTGGTTTGGCAGCAGTTCCGCATCACCAGCTGCGCACAGTACTGCCGGCATCTTCTTGGCTTGCTGTTATCACCTCGAACTTTGCATGATGGTTTTAATTCCGCACCCCATTCTGCAGGCGAGACAGCGTTCTTCCCATGCAACGCCTGGCTGGGGCGGGGCAAGGGTACCACAGAGCGCAGCCTTGTGGGCAGCAGGAGCAACCCACGTGAGGCTCGGCTGGAAGCGGCCCGCCTGCGCCAGCAGGTGGAGGCCGCCAACAAGCAGCTGGCCGAAGCAAACGCTGAGCTGGCGGCAGCCCGTGCCGCTGCTGGTGACGCGCAGCAGGCCAGCAGCGCCTCACAAGACGCCCTGGCTGCCAAGCTGGCGGCGCTGCAAGCCGAGGTGCAGCAGCTGCAGGCGGCGCTGGCGGCGGCCCAGCAGAGGGCGTCGGCGGCAGAGGCACGAGTGGAAGCTCTGCAGGGCGAGCTGCAGGCCGCCCAGGAGCGGGCAGCGGGCCTGCAGAAGGAGGGGGAGACGAGCCAGCAGGCGTCGGCGGCAGGCACGGCCCAATCAATGGAGCTTGCAGCGCAGCTGGGTGCTCTGCAGGACGAGCTGGCGCATGCGCAGGAGGCGGCGGCAGCTGCCGCAGCCAAGGCGAAGCGGTTTGAGGGAGAGGCACGGCGTGGAGAGGAGCAGCTGCAGGAGCTGCGGGCACAGCATGAGCGCCTCCAGCGGGACGCTGCCGCCCAGTGAGACGCGTGCTGGGAGGCTGCTGAAGAAGGACTTCCTGGAAAGTTTCTGCTGCGGCGAACCCAAGCGGTGCAGTGCAGAGGATGAGGCTCACCAGCCATGGCCTCGCCTCTCCGTCCTTCTGCTGCAGGGCGGGCACCAACGACAACGAGCTTGCTCGGCTGCGGGCCGAGGTTGCTGCCAAGGCGGCGGAGCTGCGGGATGCAAAGCAGGCTGAGGCTGAAGCGGAGGCGGAGTGTGAGCGGCTGGGGCGAGAGCTGGCCGCCGAGCGCCTGCGGGCCAAGGTGAGTTTGAGCAGGGGGTGGGTATACGGCAGCAAGGATGTAGACTGGTAGCAGCGAAAGGTCGTTGCATAGCTAACACTGGAAAGCTATTATAGTTGCAGAATCGCCTGGAAGCGGCCAGCACAGCAACCCAGCCTGCAGAAGCGGCATCAGCCAAGCTGCTGGCCTCCTACCGGGTGAGCCACACTGCCTGTCCAGCTGTTGAACATGTTGTTGTTATTGTGGCCTTCATGATGCAGCATGGCTTGGCGTTCAGCCTGTATCCTTGCCAGCGAGCCGACCGTCTGCCCAGCTCCCCGCTCAATCCCTGACCAGGTGTGCATCCACACCAGCGCTGAGCCGCCTTCGGCTGGCACCGCCCGCCCCGTCTGCGTGGAGCTGCTGGGCAGCGGTGGCAGCACTGGCACCATCCGCCTGGATGCCGTGGCTGTGTCCAACTCCGCTGGTCCCTGCTTTGTGCCCGGCAGCAGCGTTGTGTTCCAGCTGGAGGCGCCTGCTGTGGGGGAGCTGCGCCAGCTCAACATCTGGGTGGACGGCGAGGGGGCTAGTGCGTGGGGTGGGGGAGAGCTGTGGGCTGCGGTGGAGAGGCTGAGGGATAGAATGACTGGGAGGGACATGGCATCGTATGATGCCTGCTGTACTCAGCTGCTGCGACAGAGCCGCCCTCCAAGCGTACTTAGCTGCCCACACCTCCCCTGCCCAGCTGCAGCACCCAGCGAGGCGGCTTGGCACCTGGAAACCATTGAGGTTGCCTGCAAGGCGGGCGGCCCCACCGCGCGCCCAGCCTACTTTGTGTGCCGCCGCTGGCTGGACGAGCGGTGCGGCTTCCGCGCTGAGCTGGCGGCCAGCGCGCGCAACCCACGGCAGGAAGAGGTTGACTACAAGGTCGGTTGATTTGGAGTAATTTCGGAGCTGGGTGTGAGAGTTTGCAGCATGACAGCAGTTTGCAGAGACTGCTGCTTCAGGTGTTGTATATGCTCACGCTCACAGCCGCAATGAGGTAGCAGCTGCCCCCTTGCCTTGCTTCCACCGCACTGCAGGTCATTGTGTACACCTCATCCCTGCCGGGCTGCGGCTGCACCGGCAACGTGTTTGTGGACCTGCAGGGCGACAAGGGCGAGAGCGGCGTGCTCACGCTGTGCAACAAGGGCGGCAGCTTCCGGCCGGGGCAGGTGAGGATGTGCAGGGCTGCGGGTGGGGTGGATGGGAGGCGGGGTGCCCCAGTGCTGCGCATGTTGGAGCGCATGAGCTGAAGCATTACTATGCCGCGTCAAACATGCTGCCCATCCAGTTGTGGTTCTCCCCTGCCTCCGTTCAATGCGCAGACGGACGAGTTCAGCTTCCGGCTGCCGGGGCTGGGCTCCCTGACGCAGCTGCGTGTGGGGCACGAGGGGCGCAAGGACTGGCACCTGGAGCGGGTGGAGGTGGTGGACACGGGGTCGGGCACCACGCACTACTTCCCCTGCGACAAGGCAAGGGGGAGGGAGCATGGGCAGATCTGTATTGCTGCTGTGTACTGTTTGCATGTGCTGATGCTGGCTTCTGAACTGCATGGGCGTACATGGTGCAATCTGTAGCATAGGTTCATGGTTGCAAGATTGCTGCTGACTTCCTCTGTGCCTGTCCTGTGCTTCCCCGCTGTGCAGTGGGTGAAGAGCAGCGGCGGCGGCAGTGCGATGTCGCGTTGCCTGCGCCTGCAGGGCTACACCACTGACCCCGCCAGCCTGCCTGTGCAGTACCGCGCTGAGCTGGCAGTGGAGGGTGCCAGCGGGGCGCTGGGCCCCGACAGCCTGCGCATCACTCTGTTTGGTGCCCGGGGCGAGACGGAGGTGCTGCGCCTGGATGCTTCCCGGGCCACAGCTGGCCGCACCCTGGCCTGTACCTTTGAGGCCGCCAACGTTGGGCAGCTGGAGCAGCTGCGCATTGGGCTGGCGCCGGCTGATGAGGGTGCAGGTGAGTGTCGTGAGCAAGGGAGGAACGGTTCAATCTGCGAGGTTGGCAGGCCCTGTACCAGCTGCAACTGCAAGGCCGGAGCTTCATTAGGCACATCTGGTGGCGGCCAATTCTCACTGCAAGCTGTCCTGCCCCCTACCCCCCAAGCAGGCCAGCCGCAGCAGCACTGCGGCCCGCTGCTGTCGCCCGCCTCGGTGACCAACATGGTGACGGGCGAGGCCGCCTCCTTCTTCTGCTCCGAGTGGATGCGCTCCAGCGACCCGTACGACTTTGAGCTGGACGCCGAGGCGGAGGGGGCGCAGGTGTGGGGGCGGGGCTGAGCGTTGCATACGGCAGGCCTGCAGGGGATGGAAGGGCGAAGTGAGATGTGCTCAAGGAGAGGAGCAGGCTGGGCGGCACGCGTCTAGCAGCACGAGCCAGGCGGCCGTTTTAGTACACGCAATCAACAGCCTTGTTCCATTGTTTGGCTTCCCTGCGTTGCGCGCAGGAGGAGGTTGTGTGCCGCTACCGGCTGGAGGTGCAGACCTCGGATGTGCGTAAGGCGGGCACCAGCGGCAGCGTGTACGTCACCCTCACCGGCGACGCATGCACCATCGGTGAGTCGTTCGCTTGCTAATTATACACATGCAGGCAGAGTTTGGCGTCTTTGCCAGGTAGCTCCAGCTGAGCTACGACACCCCTACTTTCCGATACCTGCCGCCCTCCACTGCACCACCTTTGCTGCAGGGCCCTACCAGCTGAGCAACACAGAGGCGGAGCACTTCCAGCGCGGCCAGCTGGACGTGTTTGAGATTGAGGGAGCGCCCGACTGCGGCCGCCTGCAGCAGATCGAGGTGTGGGGGATGGTGCAGCAGGGCGCAGATGCTTTGCTATTGCCTGACAACTGGCATCCCTCCATCCCCAGCTCCACTGCCTCTGCCCTCTGCCCACCTGCACTGCCTCTGCCCTCTGCCCACCTGCACCTCTTGTTCCCCATCTCACACCCACCCGGCAGGTGCGCCACGACGGCGCAGGGCGTGGCAACGGCTGGCACCTGGCCTGGGTGAAGGCCACCAACCTGACCACGGGCGCCGTGGCCATGTTCAAGTGCGGGCGCTGGGTGGACCGCCGGCGGCAGGAGGACCCGGGCATTGTGGCCGTGGTGGTGGCCCTGCCGCCCGACCAGGCAGCCGCTGCAGGGGGGCGCCGCAGCGCCAAGGACCGGCTGCTGCTGGGCAGCCCGCCTGGGCTGGGTGCCAAGGGCGGCGTCGCAGCATCGGCGGCGCTGCAGGCGCCTGCGCCTCAGGAGGTGCAGGGCCAGGCTGATCTGGGCGGCAGCATGCACCTGGCTGAGGCGGGCAGCATGGAGGGGTTGGGTGGTGCAGCGGCCCTGCCGGGGTACCGTGTGGTGTTCCACACCTCACGCATGTGCGGCAGCGGCACGCACGCCAAGGTGCACTTTGAGCTGACTGGAAGCCGCGGCTCGAGCGGTGTGCTGCACCCAGTGGGCACCTCGAAGAGTTTTGGCGCTGGCCGCATGGACGTCTTCGAGTATCCGGTGAGCCTGGGTGCTGCTTGCCGGGCATTGGTGAGGACTGCTGTGCGGCTCCTCCAGCACAGGGTGGCTGGTTACAGGGCAGCCGCAACATCCGTCCTTGCTGGAACATCGGGCATGCTGCTCTTACCCTGCGACCTCCACCCTCACATCCCAAGCCCCTCCCCGCCCCTCCCTGCCACAGTCCCTGCCATACCTGGGCGAGCTGCAGAGCGCGCGTGTGGGCACCGACGGCTCTGGCTTCTTCCCCGCCTGGCACCTGCGCCTGCTGGTGGTCACACACATCCCCACCGGCCGAGTGTGGCAGTTCAGGTGGAATGACTGATTGCTTTGCCAACAACCGCTGTGTTGCTGGTGCCGCTGCCCACCTCCTCGAAAACAGTGGGTGGATGGTTGCCTTCAGCATCAGCATGCTCATTCATTAGGCTTCCCCCTTCAACTCACCTCCTGCAGCTGCTTCTCCTGGGTCGACAAGAAGTGCAACTACAGCCGCTGGCTCCAGCTGGACAGCGTGGAGGTGAGCTGAGCCTGTACCGGCTTGATGCACACTTGTGGTGCCTGCATTTCTTGAAACGGTGCATACACAGCTTGGTCTGGCTTGAGCCGACCACATGCATCTCTGGCTCACCCTGCCAATACGTGCAGGAGCGGGCTGTGTATGGAGGCGGCAGCATCAACATTGGCGGCATGAGCGGGATGGCGGGCAAGCTGGTGGCCAGCGGCGGCAGCCCCACCAGCTGGCAAGGCCTGCAGCAGCGGGTGCCGCAGCAGGGGGCAACCGACGCTGGCTCTGGCACCTTTGCGGGCAGCCCTGGGACCTACTACTGGCCAAGCGGCGGCAGCCCGCGTGCCAGCCCGCTGCGCCCCAAGCACAGCCCCCTGGCCGCAGGCCTGCCTGCCAGCCCAGCCGCAGGTCGGCAGTGGGGCATTGCCGGCAGCCCGTCCTCGCCCACCGTGCTGCGCAGCGGCAGCGGCATGCCTGGGAGCCCGTTGATTGGAGCGCGGCGGCCGGGCAGCGGGCTCTGAATGTGCTGGGCGACTGGTGACCACATCTTGAATGACTGACTAACAAAGTTATTGCAAACTGGTCAGGGTTGGGCAGTAAAGGTAGTAATTTGCTTTCAATTTTAATCGCTTGTAAAGGGGCCGCAAGCTGGAGCAGACAGTGTATCTAGTCGGGTCGCAATTGCGCCCCTCACTGGAAAGTATTGGCAGAGCACAGAGGAAACTGCAGCAGGCTGATGCGGGGCAGCCCCGTCAGAAGGTGATATCAAAGGCCCTCTTCAGCAGACTGCGCATGCTGCGCTTGGGCCGCACCGCCTCCAGCGTGTAGCTGTCTGGCTGCACCCCAGCCAGCAGCATGCGGTTCACAATCTCCTCCGCCCGCTCCTCATCGTTGGTCTTGCAGCAGCACTCGAGCAGCGCGTTGTACGTCACTGCGCTGGGCAGGGCGTAGGGGTGGGCACAGCGTGAAGTTCAAGCTGGGATGGAGTCGACATGGGGCAAGGGCGCGCCTCCAAAGCAACCTGTGGCGGCGGCAGGCACACCTCCGAAGCAGCTGCGGCGGCGGCAGGCAGTACAGGCGGTACAGCGTTATGGCGGGTTAGGTGTAGCATCTGCCTGCCCACACCTGTGCTGGGCGTGATGCCGTGCTTGCCCTCCATCTCCGCCAGGCAGCTGGAAATTTCATTCCAGTTTGGCCGGGCGGCTCCGCCGTACCCACGCAGCAGCACCGCAAACACCACCTCGTCTGGCGTCAGCAGGCCGCCAAACAGCTCGTCAAACACGCTGCCAGATGGGAAGGCGCGGAGGGGGACGGCAGGGGAGCAGGGGTGTGAGCAGCAGCCCACCAGGTGCACCTGTGCCAAGTAATAGCGTTCAGTGGCAGGCATCAGACGACGGCACAGACGCCGGCCAGACAGGGCCCTACCTGCGAGCCATGTCCATCTTGCCGTTGCGCGCACACGCATCCACCAGCGCAGTGGCCGCCAGCGTGTCGGGCTGCACGCCCAGCCGCGCCATGGCTGCCAGCTCGGCAACAGCCTCCCGCGGCTTGCCCTCCCGCCCAAGCTTCTTGATCTTGCGGGTCACGTCGGCACGCACCTGCGCCTCTGACTGCATGGGAGCGTGGGCAGAAAATGGCGCTTGTGAATGCGTGTATACATCACCCCACTTCAGGAGTTGCAACCCATTGAGCAGGCAAGCCCAGAGCCAGGCATGGATGGCAACGCACCACGCCTGCTGCCGCCGCCACTGCCGCCTGCTGCGCCGCCGCTGCCACCGCCAGTCGGCGTGGGCGCCGCTGCGTGCATGGCTGCGCACTGCAGGCCGTGGGGAGGGACCTGAGCGACGGCCCGCTGGCTGCAAGCGGCAGCACGAGCAGGCTGCTGGCAAGCATGGTGGATGTGTTCAGAGGGCGGCTGCAGCTGTCGACGGTGCTCAGGGATTGTGGAAATGCACACGGCAAGGCCAATGCCCCCACACAGGGCTGCACATTGTCCATGTGTTCATGCAAGCAAGCTGCCAATTTGGGCAGCCATTCCTGACCGCCCTGGGGCAATTGGGAAGTCTGTGATCACGCACCCGCAACCTCACCCGCGCTTGCCGCCCCAGTCGCTCCACCCAAGTTTGGCCCGCCTCAGGTGCGCAGCAACCGTTGCTCGCAACCCTTCCATCGGTCCGGCAACATTTCTCGGAGCAGTGGGAAGACGTGGCTCGCCGCGCAGTGCTTCACGGTCTGGCCGCCGCCGCTGCCGCCGCTGCCTGCGCACGCGTGCCCTCTGCCCGTGATCGTCCACCCCACACTCTCATTCCTTCCTGCGCAGCCTGACGGACAGCCAGTCGCACTAGCAGTTCTCACCCTGCACAGCAGTGGCGGCAGCAGCCGCAGCGCAGCACCGGCGGCTGCAGCAGCAGCAGAGCGGCCATGGCAGGGTCTGGGGCGGAGAAGATCAAGCAGCTGTTCAAGAAGTACGGCAAGATCGCACTGGGCGTGCACCTGTGCGTCTATGGAACATTCCTCACAGGTGGGTGACTGCAGCTGCAGATTTGGCGGCGGTGGCAGGGCAGGGGGCCCCTGCTGAGGGCGTCGGACTGGAGTGGTGAGCATCGGCTGCACATGCGCCTTGCCTGCTTGGAGGCGCCTCCCCCCTTTGTCCCCGCATGTATCTACTGGTTTTCACATGTTGTTCACAATTTGGTGAATTTTCAGGCTGCTACGTGGCCATCGACAACCATGTGGATGTGAGGACGCCGCTGCAGAAGATTGGGCTGCTGTCAAGTGAGCGCCCGCTGCCGCTGTGGGCCGGATGAGGCGCCGGCGCTCCTGCTGTGCAACCTGGTTGTCCCGCTGCTCCGCTCTTCATAGCTTGTGCCGCCTGCCGCTCTTGTATCCACACCGCCACGCCTCCTGCCCGGCCTGCCATCTTGTCACTCTGCACTGCCGCACCTCCTGCCCTGCCCCGTGCAGAGGAGAAATACGACGACACGGCGGCGGAGGGCGCTGAGGCCGAGGCGCAAGCCACCGCACAGAACAAGGGGTGGATGGACAAGGTGCTGACGGGGGGCAGCTCCACCCTGGCCCTGGCCTTCCTGTGCAACAAGGCGCTCTTCCCGGTGCGCACGCCCATCACGCTAGGCCTCACGCCGCTGGTGGCGCGGTGAGTGGGGGGGGCTGGTAGGGCGCAGGCTGGGCAATGTGTTGGTGCATAGAGTGCTGTGTTGAGCTGGGAGACTGATTCTGAGCAGCGGGAGTGTGCCGGCAAGGTAGGTTGCGCCTCGGTGTGCTGCAGTAAGCACTTACCCCGCACTGCTGGCCTCGCCTGCCTGCCACAGGGCGCTGCGTTACCGAGCGGCTGGCGGCAAGGTGCCGCAGCCCTGAGCAGCGGGGCGCGATTCCCCCGCGGCAGGCCCATTGCCCTGCCTGGGTTTGCAAGGCACAGGGGCAGACACGCCACCATGCGGCTGCTGCCATCTGCTCATCTCATGCCTGATATGTTTCGCAAACTTTGACCCTCCGCTTTTGTGCCCCTCAGCTCCAGTACCCTGTTCTCTCACACTATTGATTGATTTTTGCCTGCAGGCTCAGCCTGTTTGCGCTGCTACGCAAAGTGTAAAGGCAGCAGCTCGTCAGGTTGAGGCACCGCATGGTCGTGCGCTATGCCTCGCTGGCACCGACTGGGCCGTCGCAGGCTCAGGCGGCCGCTTGCAAGGTGCTGCCGATTGGGGCTGGCTTGTAGCCTCTTCGCGCTGCTCCTTCGACAGTCTGCAACTCTTGCAAAATGACAGTGACGCCTTTGGCAAGGAGCCCGCGCACAAGCAGGGGCCTGCGCCTGGCTGCGGCCTCCCGATTGGCAGCATTCGTGTTCCTGGCGTTCGTCATCTGGCGCAGCCACCGATTGCTGCATGTGCGTCTTGGCACAGGCGTGCTCACTCAAACTCTGCCCTCATGCTGCTCGGGCAACTGAGATCGATAACTGCTCAAGCAAGGCGCTCGTTACCTTGTCAATCTGCATTTCAGGCGAGCAGCCAGGCGCCGCCTGCCAGCCAGGCCGGCGCGTGGACGCCGGCGGCGGCGGCCTGCCGCCACCGTGGCCCGCACCGCCGCGCCTTCTCTGCTCGCGAGCTGTCCCTGGCGAACGAGCGCTACCTTGCATGGAAGGCGGGGCGTGCCAAGGGCATCGCCTTTGTGCTGGCCGTCAAAGGCAAGACGCTGGCCAGCATGCGCAGCCGCAGCACGGTTGCCCCAGCTCAACCGCGCTCAACCGCCCCAGAGAGAGAGATAAATGCCACTGATCAGAAGCAGCATGCTGCTGCCCAGGGTTTTACTCCAGGCTGCAGTGTAAGGAGCATTGTGCCAGACCCCTTACATTGCCTTCCCTTCCTGCTATAGGCCAGCATGAGGACCTGGCGGAGTGGCTGCAGTACCACAGGCAGCTGGGGGTGGACCACTTCTACGTCTATGACACGGGCAGCAAGCCGCCGCTCAGGGGCGTGCTGCAGCCGTTCATTGAGGTGGGCTTGCTGGTTGAGTGCTGCCTGCAGGTGCTGGCCTGTCAAAAGCCACCAACCGTGCAGTTTACTGCCACTCGCACTCGTTTGGCCTGTCGAGGTCTCCACATGTGGACTTTGCCAACCGCCATTTGCAGGAGGGATCAGTCACATACACATACATTGACAACTTTGTGGCCGCTGCAAAGCAGCTGACTGCCAGCAACGATCACCGCTACCGAGCCAAGTTCAAGCAGTGGATCGTGTACAGCATGTGCCTGCGTGACTACGGTGCTCGCCACCGGTGGATGGGTGCGCTCGCCTTCTTTGCAAGCAATTTGCAATGGGCCAGCAATCTGTACAGGGTTATATGCATTGCGCTCATGTCAACCGTTCCTGTTGCTTCCGTTGCTTAGTTAGACTGCATGCATTTGTCACCCCTCTTCCACCCTTCTGTGCCTTCCCTTCCTTCCCTCTGTGCCTTCAGCATTCATCGACAGCGATGAGTTCCTGATGCTCACTGACGGCACCCCTAGCCTGCCCGCTCTGCTGGCCGATTACGACAATCACGCCGGGCTGGTGCTGAACTGGCGGATCCTGGGCTCAAGTGCGTGGGTGCTGGGTTTGCATTGCTGAGCAGATGGCATGGCGTGTAGTGCGGCAAGCCCTTGCGTGCTGAAGTGGGCAGTCGGCACGGCTCGCCAATTTGCGCAGTGTCCCCTTCGTTGTGGTTCAGCATGCCAGTGGCGGCAGCCTGCCGTGTACCTGCTTGTCTCACGACTGCTGCACGCTGCCGTCTCTGCAGGTGGGCACAAGTCGCGCCAGAACAGCACGCTGCTGGCATACACGAGCTGCTACCCTCGGGATGTGCGAGAGCAGCTTGCAACCAAGTCCATCATCAATCCGGCGCTGACCGTGCAGCCGCCCTCGCCGCACAATGCATTCTACTATGGCGACTGCCATGCGGGTGGGTTTTGGACATGCTGCTGGGCCAGCCTGCAAGCAGCCCAGATATGGCCAGGTTGGGACAAAGCAATCAGCAGCATACCGCAACTACAGCCACAGCATGGCAGCGGCACACACACCAGGTGAGCGCATGCGTGCCCCCCTGCCCACTGCCGCAGTGCAAACCGACGGCACACGAGTTGACACATTTGCCAGCGACCGTGTGGTGGACGAGCGCCTGATCATTTACCACTATATCACCAAGAGCCAGGAGGCAAGCAGGCAGGGGGTGGTGCAGTGCATTGGAAGGGGATGGTGCAGTGCATTGGAACAGCCCTGGCTGTGGCCTTCTGGCCTGCAGTCTTGAGAACGTGAAAGGGCACCTGCATGCAGCATTTGCCCGTGCATCTGCTGCCCACGTGCCTGCCTGTGGGTGAGGCGGCTGCAGTTTCATGGCAAGCACATGTTGCAAATGCACTTCCAGGCAGCGCTTCGCAAGTTGCATGGTGCTGCGCGCTCTTGCAAGCCTCATCTTGCCCACTCACCCTGCCTCACACTCCGGCTGACTGGAACGCAGGACTTTGACCAGAAGATGGCCCGTGGCGATGGCATGGGCCGGAAAGATCGCAAGCAGGACTACTTTGACAATGTGCAGCAGCAGTGAGTATTGCGCTCACTCACCGTGGGCTGCAGCAGGGAAGCGATGCAACAAGCAGCTGACCATTGCAATCCTGGCACTGCTGCCCAGTGTTGATGTGCACTCATGCCTCTTGCCTTGCTGCGCAGGTCCACTGAGCAGTGCACGCTAGCGGCCGAGGCATGGCGGCGCATGCAGCAGCAGCAGCAGCAAGGCTTCCCGGCGGCGGTAGCACGCTCGTGGCCAAAGGGCGATGATGTCGGTGGTGGCACGCTGTCTGCACCTCAATAATGCGAGGGTCAATGTTGGATCTCGTGCTTTTGTATAGGTTTTAATGTAAGAGTTCTCTGTTCGCGCCGTGGCATGCTGCGTGGCGGCGGCGGCAGGCGGCGGACTGGCGGGCAGGCTCAGCAGGGCAGATGCAGCGGGCCTCGCATGCCAACGAAGCTTGTGCTCAATTGATCGGCTTTGCAGCATCGGAGGTGCTCTCCTTCTGCTGCCGCTTGGGCCGACGGCCCCAGAGAGCGCACAGCCCAACCATTTGTGTCATCGGGCAATGTTCTCGCAGCAGAAGCGCAAGGCGGAAGACGAGGGCCCAGCGAGCAAGGCGAGTCGCCGCTTAGTTTGGTGTGGAGCGCTGGGCACTCCAGCCCCCTTGCCGCTTGCTTGGATTGCAGTGTACGCCAGTGCGGCATGCGATCTGCAGCCGTTGCGTGCTAGCGCTCCTGCCCGCTGCCACCGCCGCTCGAGCGCTCCAGGCCGCCTCGGTCGGCGCCGCTCGACTGTGTGCGTTATCGTCCCAACCGTCTTGCTGTTCTAAAACCGCTCCGTAGCAGGCAGCCAAGATGGCCAACGGCACCGATGCTGGAGACCGCAAGGCCACATTCGCCCGCAACCTGTCGGCCCTCAACTCGCAGTTTGCCGCGTGAGCTGCCACGGGTCGGAACGAGGCTGTGCCTGCTCCCCACACAGCTGCAACTAGCAAGGGTGTCTGCGGTCCGCTTGGCGTGGCAGCAGTTGGACACTGCAGTGCTAGCAACCCAAGTGCCCACATGCTGCCTCCAGCCCCCCTGCCCGGCCGCAGATGGGTGGCGGAGCAGAGCACATCGGCAGCCAAGGAGCTGTGGACGGATGGTGTAGAGGACTACTTGAAGTATGCCAAGCAGCTGCTGACAGATTTCAAGGATGTGCTGGAGGGCGGCAGCAAGCCGGAGGCCCCTGCCGCCGCCCCTGCAGCCGGCGGCTTTGGGTTTGGGTTTGGCAGCAGCGCCGGCGCGGCGGCCCCCGCGCAGGCTCCCGCCGGCGGCAGCGCCAAGCCGCCGCTGGCGCCGGGCGGGCTGTTTGGCGCGGGTGCGGGCAGCGGCAGCCAGGGCGCAGCAGCACCTGCCTCCATCTTTGCACCGCTGCCCACCACGGGCGGTGCCTTCACGCTGGGCACCTCTGGCGCCGGCGGCGGCTTTGGCGGCAGCACCCCCGGCAGCGCCGCCAACAGCGCGGGCGGCAGCCTGTTCAACGTGCCGTCCACGGGCACCCTGGGCAGCAGCTTTGGAACGGCAGCCACTGGTGCAGATGATGATGAGGGTGATGAGGAGGCGGAGCAGCAGCCGGCGGAGCCCTCGGTGCGTCTTGCTGGCTGGGTGGCTGGGGGAGCGGTGGGGTGCCTATGTGCTGCCGCGCCGACATGCATTGCCAAGCGTGCCCAGCGTATTGTTTGTAGCAGGCAATGTTTGCATCATGCTGGTGCCTGCTGCCTGCTTGTGCGTGCCGCTTGCACGCATCAAGGCACACGCTGCCGTGGGGGCGAGGACGAGTCCTGAATGCACATTGTCACTCTGGCTGACCGCTGGTGATGCCACACATTCTGATTGGGTAATTCTGAGCCCCCAATGCTGCATGCCCTGCTCGCATGCTGCATCCTTCGTTAGCAAAGCTGCAAGGCTGCCAGCTTGAACTGCCCTCTTTCAGCACCTCGCCACCCATCCCTTGCATCCAATGCTCTTCACGCTGGTCCGGTCAGCAGCTGGTCTGGGGCACTGAACACACTCCCTTTGCTGCTGCCCCATGCCTGGCTGTCGGTGGCGCAGGTGCAGCTGGAGGCGGAGGGCACCGAGATGCTGGCCAAGCAGCGCGTCAAGCTGATGAGCATGACGCCGGAGAAGAAGTGGAAGGACAAGGGGCAGGTGGGAGGGGCGGGGGCGGGGCGGGCTAGCAGGGTGGTAAGAAGAAGCAATGCCTGGGGTGCGAGGCAGTGCTGCGAGGGAGTTGGGCGGCTGGTGCTGCCTGGACTTGACTCAGACTGCTCTTCTTCTGTGTGTGCTGCTGTTCGCTGGTGCAGCAACTGACCACGTTTTGGCCCCGCCGCATGCCTCTGCATGGCCAGCACTCCCCTGATCCATAGATCCCCGCCCCCGTCCACCTGCAGGGCACGCTGACGCTGCGGCGGGCCACGGGTGATGACGCCAAGAAGCCCTATTTTGTGTTCACAACCGACTCGGGTGTGCTGCGCTGCGGTTATGTTGCGCAACAGGTGGTGTAGGCCCAGCACCTCAGCTGAACTGTCGAGCGGGCGGCTGGAATTGCTAATTGCAGGTGTGTGCGGCTAGAACACTTGTGTGCACTTGGCGCCTTGCCCCAGGCTTCACCCCTCACCCCCGCTCCTGCCACCCACACCCTCACCCTGCCCAGGCCGCGTGCTGATCAACGCGCCGCTGGTCAAGGGCATGAAGCCCATGAGCAACGCCAAGGCGCCCGCCTCCGTCATCATGTTCCTCATCTCTAGTGTGGACGGCAAGGAGGAGCGAGCCATGCACATGTTCAGGTGGGGTAGAGCCGGCAGGAAGGCAGGGTTTGGTGCGCAGCCGCAAGCCCCCAAGGCCTGCTGTGGTTAGCAAGGCGCAGAGCTGCGGTGTTGTCGAGTTTGAGCTGTCCAGAGACGCAGGAGCATCAAATCGTTCCCAAGAGATGCCTCTGACCCCTGGCATTACCGGCCCCTGCCCCTGCCGCAGGTGCGAGAGCCCGGACGCAGCCAAGCAGCTGATGCAGACCATCTCTGAGCACACCTGAGGGCTTGCTAAGCACTGAGTCTGTGGTGCTGCCCTTGCATGCGTGGCTGGTTGGTTTGATCGATTGGTTGCAGCCTTTTTGTAAGCCATGGCTTACTGCGAATGGAGTTGGAGCATTTCATGACAGAGCGCAGGAAGGCATGAAAGAAGGAGGCAGCTGCATCCGAGCTGGCCGCGTCTCATCTGGCCCACTTTGTCGTTGTCCAAAAGCCGCTCTGCCGGGCAGTCGTTTGTGCTCAGGGCTTGAGCACGCGTGCCAGGCCCTTGGCTGAGCACTGGTAGGTGGCCAGGACCAGGATCTCGGCCACCTGGACGTGGGCTGGCCGTGTCGCAGCATACAGCACGTTGTCCGCAATGTCTGCACATGGGGTAGGGCCACGTGGAAGTGGTGAGGGCAAGCGGGGTTGGGTGGCACGCAGGGCCACAACACATGGCAGTGCGGGACGTGGCCAGCAGGGTGCAGCACAGGCTCCTTTGGTGCCCAACTACCGACAATGTCCAATCATCTGCAGCGTCTGCAACAGCCCTCGGGCCTGTGCACCGCGCACCTGCCGCCACCAGCGGGTGGATGCCCTCATAAACAGCGTCCGCCTTGCCCTCATCACCCTTGAACCGCACCACGCTGCAACAGTCGAAAAGAGATGTGCACGCGCGGCATGAAGGGAACTTGAAGCGGCACTGCAAGCAATGCAACAGGCTGGCACAAGCAGGTGCATGGGGATGGGTGGTGTCAAAACGCAGCCCAGTAAGCTACGCAGGCAGCGCTTGCCTGAACTCCGTTTTTACTGCGCCCGGGCTGATTGTTGTGACGCGGATGTCAGTCGCGACGAGATCATGGCGAACTGGAGGAGTAGGGATAAGGCAGGAACTGTTGCCCAGGCATGCCTGTACATCAGCAGCAAGTTGCACGAATGAACCTTGTTCTGCAGGCACAGCAGCGCACCTGACGTGGCAATGGCATCGATGGCGTGCTTCGTCGCGCAGTAAACCGCGCCGCCGCCGTACGCCTCGTGCCCCGCTATGCTGCAGCAGCAGGGGCGTTGCATGCTCCACTGCTGGGCCTCTCCAAGGGGCAAGCAGCTGAGCCGAGCACCAGCCGAGCGCCAGCCATCTGCTGTGCTGCCTTGACGATGTTGCAGGCTCCCAGCTGGCCACATCCACACCCCATGCTCAAGCGTGTCCAGCCCAGTCAACTACCGCGCCTACTGACCTGCCGATGAAGATGATGTGTCCGCGGTTGCGCTGCACCATGCCCGGGGTGAACGCCCGCAGCAGCGTCACCACCGAGGTGACTGCGGGGAGCAGCGGCCAGGCAGTGGGTGCATGTCCCGTTGAACAAGTTTCCAGCCCCGCAAAGAAGTGCAGATCATATCATGTGCTGCGCTCAACCGCCACGCCCCAGTGTTGTTGGTCCTTTCAATATCCGAGCCAGCACCGGACTGACCGTTTGTTTCCAGCATGGCCTGCACATCCTCCAGGTCGATTTCCTGGATGGGCGCCACGCCCAGCGCCAGCCCAGCATTGGGCACCAGCAACTCCACATCCTGCGCAGCAGGCATGGGCGTGCAAGCTTATTTCATTCTGCACACACACACCACAAAGTGTGCCGACGTGCCACAGCACCACCTTTGTGTGCCGTCGCCCGCAGGAAAGGCTGCAAACCCGCCACCACACCTCTGTGCTGCCACACAGCCAGGGCAACTGCATCTTGGCTGCCTTCTCTCTACTTCTCTCCGCACCTGGAACTCAGGCGGAAGCTCGTCAGGCAGCCTGCCCACCGCCTCAAGCTCCCTCACGTCCAGCGCAATTGTATGCACCGCCACGCCGCACTCCCGCCGAATCGAGTCGGCCAGCGCCGCCAGCCGCCCCTCGCGCCGCTGCGCACACAAGCCAAAAACAGCTGGGGCGTTGACCAAACACAGGGGTTGCGCCAGAGCAGAAACACGGCAGCATCTTTCATGAAGCGAGGCAGCTGGCAGCAGAAGCTACGGCATCATCTTGCAATCGGCCGGCCTGAAGCCCGCCTGCCCACGCACCGCGATCAGCAACAGCTTGCAGCCTGCCTCTGCTAGGCGCCATGCACACGCCTCTCCAATGCCGCTGCTGGCGCCTGCAACAGGTTTGACAGAGAATGCGGGAATTGACAAGTTCACGCCAGCGGGAAAGATAGATATAGATGAGTTAGATACGTTTACACCGGCGGCCAGGCTGGGCTGCAGGCATAGGCGGCGGCGGCGGCAGTGGCGGCGCAGGGCAGGCACACCAACCCCGCAGCCAGCCAGCTCGCCATCTGGATCTGTAAGGCTCGCAGAATGTCCACGCACCGGTGATCAGCGCAACTTTGCCCGTCAGAGACAGAGCTGCATAAGGCCGCGGCCTGCCGAGCCCTGTGAGCTCCCCCGAGGACATTGCTGCAAAGAGAATATAACTCAGAGGTCGCAGTCGAAGCGGAAAGGGACAAACAAGCGACTGCAAGTGCGCATGGTGTGGTGCCTTGGCACGGCACGCCGCGCGCCGTCATGACGGCGTGTGGGGATGCAGCGCGGTGGCAGTATGTGAGACAACATGTTTCATGATTGGTTTGTTCTTCTGCCTGCAGCATGCATGGCTTCAGACTGCTGGACGTGCGGCATGGCGGCGAGAGCGGCAAGTGCGCGAGCCATGCAGGCAGGTCGGGGCGGGAACAACCACATCCACTGCTGCTGTTCACTTGACCAATCAATATGATGCCACATCCTGTACTTACTAGCAACACCGAATTGAGCTTAGCCTTGAGTGTGTGGCAACCGCCCATCCCGCATGCGGCCGGCTGGCGGCAGCGGCGGCAGCGGGCGGCGGCGGCGGCCATGTGCCCTCAACCCCAACCCATCGTGCTGGACGCAGGGGCACATTATCTGCAACACGCCCTAGCTACTATTCGGAGGGATCAGGACCCCTTGCAGACGCCCCAGTTCGCCGCTCGATGCTCGGCCAGGCCCTCAGGCGCAGCGGCGCGGCCAGCCGGCTGCTGTCGCAGTGCATCCCCAGCAGCAGCAGCGCTCCGGTGCAGCAGCTGGCGCAGCAGCTGCAGCAGCAGGCGGGCTTCGCCAAGAAGGGCGGCGAGACGGTGGACAGCCGGCTACAGAAGGTGCTGAAGATGCTGGAGCCACGGGAGGTCGAGGAAATCGAGATTAGCGCGGAGGACTACGCCGAGGGAGTGCGGAGGTGCGCCGTCGCCGCCGCCGCCGCTGCCGCCGGCTTGGGCACGCACATGGTCGCCGTGCTTGGATGCAGCCAGGGCGCCTGCAGCTGCACCGGGATGCTGATTGGTGCTACTAATCGGGGACGTGCACTGCCAGATGTTGGGCCTGCATGTCTACACAGCTGAGCCGTGTTGTGTGTTCCTCTTTGGCACGTGCAGAAGCAAGGAGTACAGCCGGCGGAAGATGCAGGAGCACCGCGAGTGGCAGGTCAGCTTTGGGATGCAGCCCACCGGCAGAGGGATCACACACCAATGTTGCATCAGTTGGCCAGCCTGTGCCATGCACCAGCCGGGCTGCAGCAGCCCACACGGCCGGCTGCAACCCTGCACTGCTTAACCAGCCATGCTGTGCCTTTGCTCACCCGCCACTGCTGCGCACACATTGGGCTGGCCTGCAGACGGACCTGACCACCAAGCTCAAGCTGAAGCTGGCGGCAATTGCGGCGCTGCCGCCGCACCTGGCGGCGGCGGCGCAGGTGCCCGATGACGAGCTGTTCCCGCTCAACCGCCAGATGTTCAACGACACGCCGCCCATTGAGGGCTTTGGCCAGGCGCCCGTGGCAGCGCAGCAGGGCGGCCGCAAGCTGGGCACCAAGCACCGGTAGGGGTCAACCGAGCTGCAGCCGTGCGCACAGCGCCGCACCACAAACCCTTCACTTTGATACATTGACTGGTATACCGTGTCCTGACGTCCTCTTGACCACTGCCGCTCGACTTCCCTGCTCTGCTGCTCCCTTGCCCTGCTCCTTCTGCCTGCCGTGTTGGCATTTGTTCACATACGTGTTCGTTTGCAACAATCAAATCAACGGCGGCGGCGGGGCCGCCCACTCCGGGAGCAGTTGCCCGCGAGTCAAAACTGGGGCCCTCCTTGTGCAGCGCTTGCGTGAGAGGGGGCGCGGCAGCCGAATGCCGGCTGGCCGGGGAAGCAACAGAGTGCAGAGCTGAGCAGACTGGCGCATCACCAGAGAGACAAGTCATGTGTGGCAAATGAACAGGGAGGCGGGCATGCCAAGCGCGCAGCAGTTGGGATGCCCCCAGGCACACTGCAGGGGTGGCTTGCGCCGCTGGCCACCCGCTTAGGTGATGACGGTGGGCTTGTCGCGGCCGGTGAAGTGCTGCAGCTTGGACACCTCCAGCGCGGTGCCGATGATGGACTTGAGCACGTCCTGCCGTTCAGTTGCGGGGTGGGTGGGCGGGCAGCAAAGCAGTGGGCAAGTGGGAGGGCCCAGGTGACCTGCCCAGGAGCTGGGGCGCGTGGCAAGTGCACCAACAAGCAGACCACCGCAACTGCCATTTGCTGCCCTCCCGCCCGTGCACCCATCTGTCGAGGTGCCAAGCGACCCACAAGCCACCCACACACCAGCGCACTGCCCTTGCCCTGCCCCTCAGCCAGCCACCCCATCTCTCAGTCAGTCCCCCCAAACCCACCTGCGCGTCCTTCTCAAACAGCGAGGGGTCGGCGGTGTACGCCTCGATGTACATGCGGATGGTGGCGCCCGCGGAGCCGGTGCCGCTGCGGAAAAGAAGCAGGAAGAGGCACACGAAAATCAGAGCATAGGAGTTGCGCACCAGGCAGGCGGGCACGAGGCACGTGGCTGCCTAGGCATCACGCCCTGCTCTCCAACACCCAGGGAAGCAGGGCGGAGGGGCAGCTCTCAGCAGTCCCATGCGGCGCGCACCTCAGCCGGAAGATGATGCGGGAGCCGTCCTGGAACACAAAGCGGATGCCCTGGTTCTTGGCCACGCTGCGCGGCAGGGGCAGGCAGGGCATGGTTTGTGTGCTTGCAGAGGTGCACAGCGGGCGGGCAGCAGCAGGCAAGCAGAGCTGCAAGGCCCCGCGTGCCCCCCACTTGATTGTGCACAGCCAGGGAGCAATGGCGGCAGCCAAGCGGCAGGGCAGTGGTGTAGCGCACCTGCCGTCGATGGGGTCGGTGTAGGTGAAGTTGTCGGCCGTCTCCAGCACGTAGTCGCCAAACTTGTCGCCTGCAAGGGGTGGGGGCGTGCAGCGGCTGTTGTGGTGTGAGCAGCCGGCCAGGACGCTTGATACTTCACAGCTGGACCACCGCACTGTACAGCCTAACAGCAAGAAACAGCACCACGGCCCCCGACTCCGTGCAAACTGCACCATGCCCGAGGTGCAATCTCACATTGAGCCCCAGCCAACCAGCCATCCACCCATCCCCACCCTCTTGACCCGCCCACCCACCCTTCTTGGCGGCCGCGATCACGCCCTCCAGGTGCTGGATCATGGCGTCCGCCTTGTCGCTCTCCACCCCCTCGTAGTCGTACCGCGAGTAGAAGTTGCGGCCAAACTGCTTCCAGTGCTCCATCACAATGTCCTTCACGCTCACCAGCTTGCCGCCTGCGGGGCAGGAACATCCAGGAGGGGTGTGGGGTGGGTGGCGGTCGGCAGGTCACAAGTCTATGTAGCCCCGTATGTACTGTGCACCCTGCCCCTCCCCCATCTTTCTTTCTTTCTTTCTTTCTCTCCTCCCCAGCCCCACCCACCCTCGGGCACGTCCTTGTTCTTGTGCGCCAGGATGGCCAGCCAGGCCAGCACCGCCCACAGCCCGTCCTTCTCGCGCACGTGGTCCGCGCCTGCGGGTGGAGGTGTGTGTATGTGCCAGTGTGAGCACAGGGTGGTGCAGCCAGCCATGGTACAGGAGAACCTCAAGTTGATGAGGGCGGCAGTGCACACGGAAATACACCAAGGTCAGAGCTGCTCCTCACCCGTGCCGAACGACTCCTCTCCGCAGATGGAGCAGCGGTCGGCGTCCATCAGGTTGCCAAAGAACTTCCAGCCGGTGGGGGTCTGCGGGGCAGGCGGGGTGCAGGGCGGGGCAGGGGTCGGGCGCCAAGCGCATACCACACGCAGGATCAAGGCGCCAACAGTGAAGAGTTGCAAGCCAGCAGGAGCACCTTGGCGAGCCAGCAGGGACACGTGCTGCCGGCAGGCGCTGGGTACGGCATCACTCGCAAGCAGTGAGCAGTGGCGCGCACCTCGTAGAAGGGCAGGCTCATCTTCTCCGCCACACGGTCCAGGGCGCCGCTGGTGGGCATGGAGCGAGCCACGCCCTGCGGGGGTGGGGGCAGCAGAAGGCCGGGTGGACACAAGGCGAGACAGCGCACAGGGTATGCAGCCCATGTGGCACACACAATGCCAGCGGTTGAAAGACACCTATCCACACACCCAACGTGGCACAACCTGCCACCTCACGCCCTGCTGCCGCTACCCCGCCACACCTTGAGGCCGCCCTTGAAGTAGGGGATGGCTGCCTGCGCGTTGGCGGCGATGATGGCCACCGAGTCGGAGGGCGTCACAAAGAAGTGGCTGCCCAGCACCATGTTGCGGTCGCCGTCGCCGTCTGCGGCGTTTCAGGGCCAGGGACAGGAGGGAGGGTCAGCGCACGCCAGGCAAGGAAAGCTAAGCAGATGAGCAGTCGACAGGTGCTTGCCAAGGCAGCGCAGCGCGCTTGCAGGCACGCCAGTCGCGCTCACAATGTGGCCCCAGCTGCCCCGGCCCGCCGCCCCAACCAGCGCCCATGCACCCTTTGGCCGCTCACCCGAGGCCGCGCCAAACACGGGCGCCTTGTCGCTCCACATCAGCTCCACCAGGTCGTGTGCGTAGGTGAGGTTGGGGTCGGGGTGGCCGCCGCCAAAGTCCTCCAGAGGCACGCCGTTGCGGATCGAGTCCTGTGGGCGCGGTGCGGTGGGGGCGGCGCGGTGGGGCGAGGTGAGGGCAGACAGAGTGTAGGAAAGGCGGTGCAAGTATGTGGGCAATGCTGGCAGTTGATGCGCCCAGCCCACTTGCTGAGCTGATGCCCAGCAGCAGCGGCAGTGGCCGTGGCGCAGCAGCGGCAGCAGCAATCCTGTGGCAGCAGCAGCATTCCAGCAGCAGCAGCAGCAGCAGCGGCAGCACCAGCCTCCTCACCGGCTTGCCGCCCAGCTCGCTGACGAACAGGGGGCCGGCGTACGCGCCGGTCACGGCGTGCAGCGCGTCAAACACAAAGGAGAAGTCGGCGCGGCTCATGAACTTGCGCAGGGCGGGGAAGTCAAACACCTCCTGCTTGTGGGGAGGTAGGAGGTGGGAATGTGCAGAACATTGGCTCTGTGAACAACCTTGGCAGGGGCCCTCGTGTGCAGGCCCCCAGGCCAAGCTGCCTGACACTTAAGCTGACTTTGGGGTTCGCTTTTGAAGAGCCCCTTGTCCGTGATCCAGCAACATGGCACAGTGCAACGCAGCAGCACGATGACACAGCTCGCCCGACGCTGCAGCCCATGCACCCAGCAGCAGTGCCACTTGCCTTGAGGGTGGCAAAGTACTCGGCGGTGTAGTCCACCACCTCCACCTCGAAGCTGCCAAACTTGGTGGTGCCAATCTTGGACAGGTCCACATCCGGGATGTCAGCCACCTGCAAGGGGTGTGCGGCGTCATGCGCGGTGAGACAGGTGAGCACGCATGCAGGCTAAAGCAGTGCATGCGGGCCCCTTGCCTGGCCGACAACTGGGGACCCACGTCCGCCACCATGCCCAGCACTTGCATCACAACGCTGCCGACTAGCTTGTGCGCCCGTGTTGGCCGCATGCAGGCCGCCCCTGCTGCACCGCCCCTGCTGCGCACACCTTGAGCTCCGCGATCGACTGCGTGAAGCCGAAGATCTTGTCGGTGATCTTCTCGGGCGCGGGCTCGCCGCTGGAGTAGTTGAACTTGATGCCCCAGTCCTCCTCTGCAGGCCACACAGCCAGCAGACGCTGCTGTCAGCAGCACAGCGCTGGGCCAGATCAGTGTGCTGGTCTCTCCAGCCTCCTCCTGCAGGCGGCTGGTCAGCGTGATCCCGCTGCCAGCCATGCCTGCCTCTGGCACCCTGCGCTGGCAGGACGCCTCACTGGCTCTCCCACACCCCAAGCGCAGTGGGCAGCCATGGCCACAAGCATACACCCCAGGGCATGCCCATGCCACACCATGGACGCTTGCAGCAGCACCACAACCCCACAAGCTGCAGCCCACAATAACAAGACACCACACCACGCACCCGGGCCGCCGGGGTTGTGGGAGGCGGACATGATGAGGCCGCCGTACATGCTGCGCCGCCGGATGAGCGCCGACATGGCGGGGGTGGCCATGATGGCGTTCTGGCCCACCACCACCTGTGTGACAGGGAGGTGAGAAACGGGCGGTGGGATATTACTGCAACTCGATCTGTGGGTGTGTTGCAACACATGTGACACCAATGTTGGGGCATTATGTTCAAGCTAGCCCCCCCGTGGTTGCAAATGACACTCTTTGCGTGCGCATCCTCAGGCCGAGCTGCCGCCCACCTTCTTGACGCCGTTGCCGGCGGCCAGCTTCAGGATGGTCTGGACCTGTAGCAGTGACAAGGTGAAGCCGGACACAAGCTGCTGAAAGGCACTCCAGCGTTGATCGAGCATGCGGCGCAGTACGAATTGGCTGGTTCACAAAGCGGCAGCACAGAGCCGCCACCAACTCCAATCTGCCAGTTTTGCGCTGCAGCCCACGCACCGCCTCCTTGTTGAAGTAGCGGCCATCACCGCCCAGGCCAATGGTCTTGCCCTGCGCCTCATCGCCCAGGGCGTTGAACAGCGACTGGATCCTGCAGGCAAGCAAGCCGAGGCGCCGCGCAGGCTGTCAGCGGCAGCAGACAGCGGCTTAGAACCTGGGCTTGGCAGCAGCCAGCTGTGTCGAGGCGCCCTGCTGCTGCGCTGGCAAACATGCATTGCTCGCTGCAGCTGCATCAACTCCGCCCGCTGCTGCAAATGAAGGGCCGCACCAGTTGGCCAGGTAGTGCTCGCTCATGAACACCTTTGTCTTCTTGCGCAGACCGCTGGTGCCCGTCTTCTGGCCCTCAATGGGCTTGGTGGGCACCGCCTTCACGGTGAAGCCCTGCCAGGTGGGGGGCAAGCAGGGGATTGGAGATTGCTGCACTGATGCCTCCAGCGCACTTGCCCGATGTCTCCACCACAACCACTCCAAGTGCGCCCGCTCAGCGCCCGCCCGCGGCTGGCGCCCTCAGCTGCGTGGCCAACCCTTGCCGTGCTGCCGCCCGCAGACAGCACAAAGCAGCGCTGCCTCCAGCGTTGTTGGTGCTGCCGTGCCGGGCACACGACGACGGCGTCGGCGCCCGCACGCAGGCGCCGTTCAAGCACCGCCGCTGCGCCGGCGCACCTCCATCTGGGCGGTGGCCTCGACCTTGAGGGCGCCGGTGCGGGTGTTGGCGCCGATCTCGCGGCGGGCGGGGCTGCGCAGGCCGGCAGCGGCCTTGCCAAACTGGTGCGCCGCGGGTGCGGGAGCCCTGGGGCGTGCGGGGTGGCAGATGGCACGCTCAGCAATCACGATCGCCGGATCCGAGGCGGCTGGGAGCCCTAGAAGCACCAAAGCAAGTGGCTGCTGCGCCGCCTGCTGACCGGCAGCTGGGGCGATAACCCCGGCGCCTGGGGCGATCGCGACCCCCCAAACCCTGCCAGCATGTCGAGCGGGCTGCCCAGGGCCCGGGTGGGTTGGTGCAGCCAGCGTCGACCCTCAGCAAGCGCAACCGCCTGGCTGGGCCGATCCCCCCGCACCCCACAATCACCTGCGGGGCGATGCAGATGGGGAGGGCGCCGGCTTGCAGGCTGCGCTGGGCACGGCCGCCGAGGTGAGGGAGCTCATAGCTATGAGCCCTTTTGGCGCCAGGAGCCGGTGGTGGCCCTGGGAAGCTGGGCTGTATAAGCCAATTGATCAACGTGCGATGGAGCCGGACGGGGGCCCCTGAGCCGTACTTGCATTTGGGCGGCGGCGGCAGACAGAGCTGCGGCAGCGGGCGGGGCAGGCAGGCATGGGGCTCCCAGGCATGGGGCATCTACACCGATGTGTACAGCTGTGATCATACGATTGCAGCATTGAGCACACCCAGGGGCTTGGTGAGCAGGCCCCTCTGCCCTGCAAAGGTCGGCCCGGCGGATGAACGAAGGCAGCAGCAAAGGCAAGGGTTGGAGGCGACATGTCGGCGTTCTCGGAACATAATTATTGCTCCAGCAGCGCCGATGGCGGCCTGCTGGGAGTTTCACATCGTCGCAGTGCCTGCAGACGCTGCTGCTCGTGCAACAATCGCCACTGAACAATGCGCGGATGCGACGCTTGTGCGCAGGCAGCGTGAGATTCGCCGACGAGCGTGCCCCGTCTCCCCGGCCCACGCCCGCCGCCGCGCTGCCGGCCCAGCTTGAAGTGAAGCTCGGCTTTGTTCTTCAGGGAGGGATCTACATTACCGACCTCCTGTACCTAGAGGGCACGCCATCCCAGGCCTCACAGCCCGCAGCAGCAGCAGCAGCAGCGCCGCTGCCGCCTCAGCCGGAGGTGCGCGGCCTGGCCGCCGGCAACCTCTCGGTCAGCGTGGAGGGCGGCGCCGAGGGCCAGCCGCCCCGTGTCGCGCTGCGGCTGTGGGCTGACAGGGAGGGCCCGTTTGACAGCACCTTCAACCTGGTGCTGCCGCCAGAGGGCCAGCAGGTGCGCACCTTGTGCTGCTGCCCGTCAAGGCTCGAACTGCCCTGGACCGGCTGAACACAGCCAGCTGTCTGCGCAGCGCTTTCATGCAGCACTGCAGGCAGCCACCCTTGCAGCAGTGGGGCACCCCCACACACCACAGCTTTCCCCCTGAGTGTTGACGGCCTGCCGCTGCCTGCAGGTGGAGGTGCACGTGACCGCCACCGTGTTCTCTCGCAAGAAGGGGCACCCAACGCTCAAGCCGCACGTGCGCTGCGTGGGCTTTGCAGCCGACACCGACACCGAGGCCGCCTCCGACTGGCAGGGTTTTGAGTGAGGCCTTGCAGCCTGTTGCTGCGAGGGCCCGCAAGGCGCCACAGTCGCAGCGGACAGCCCAGCTTCTGGCTGGGCAGCGCACCGCAGGCTGAGCCTCTGCTGGTGCATGAGGGCGGCGGCAGCCCGAGCCAGCAGCAGCATGCACGCACTCGTTGGTGTGGCAGCAGCAGCAGGGAGTGGCAGCAGTGCAGCAGGGCTGAGCTCTACGTCACACAGCAGCAGAAGCAGCAGCAGCAGCAGCAGCAGCAGCGCTGCCCGCTCAGGGCTGCCACAGCAGCCGAGGCGGGCAGCCACCCATGCTAGCAGCTGTTGGGCACGGTTTGGATGGAGCCATGGTGGCAGCATCAACGCTGGTCCTTTAGGCCTGCCGCACAGCGATGTGGCCAGGCAGCGCCGCCTGGTGGCAGCCTCGCCTGCGGCAGAACCAGCACTGGCGGTGGACAGCTGGGAGAGTCGGTACAGCCCCCTTCAGCAGTGCCCTCCTGCGTTTCAGCAGGGCGGCATCGTCATGCAGCAGCAGCAGCAGCCAGGGCATCAGCCAGAGCAGCTCAATGGCACGCAGCGCGGCGACCATGCAACAGCAGAAGCAGCAGGGCCTGCAGGCACGCTGCTGCCTGCTGAGCTGCCACCGTTCCGCACAGTGGCGCCGCCTGCAACACCGCACCAGGCAGCTGCGCATCTGGCAGCGCCTGCTGCATCTGGCAGCCCGCACGTGCAGCCAGATGCCCAGCCATTCCAGCTTCCGGTGCCCAACCTGGGGTACACCTGCCTCAACGTTGAGCTCCAGCAGGAGTTTGGCATCCGCACCAACAGGTGACCTGCTGGCCGCTGCAGGAGACACAGCAAAGCTGTCATGCAGAGTCAGCTGCTGCCCTGCATCTGGTCTGCCCATGCGTATACCACCTTGTCTGTGGTGCTAATCAGCAACTGCTGGCCAGGCGCACTCGTTCAACTGATGCCTTCTGGGCGACCGTGCTGCCGCTACTGGCCAGGCCTTCACAGCCTGCACCTGACCCACGCCGTCGCCGCCCGCTGCAGGTCGTGCCGGCGCAAGACATTTGAGGCGCAGGGCCTTCCAGCTGTCAGCCGGCTGGCGCTGGCCAATTGCCGCGACCTGCTGCCGCTGATCCAGTGGAACCGGGGCAAGGGCATCCACTTCTTTCGCATCCCCTCGGCCCTGTTCCCTTGGAGCCACGAGTACGAGCTGGAGCAGCTGCCGGGTGAGAGAGGGAGTCAGATGGGCAGCGGCAAGGGAGGTGCCGGCCCTGCAACAACCAAGCCGGCCAACGGGGGCAGCTAGGAGTGCTGTTGCTGCAGGAGCGGCAGAGCAGCAGCAGCAGCAGCACGTGTGCTGACTCTCACCACGTGCCTTGCCATGCCCACTTCCGCAGACTACGAGGAGATTGTTGCGGCGCTGGCGGCAGCGGGCGCAGCGGCACGTGCCGCACACCAGCGGCTGACGTGCCACCCCAGCCACTTTGTGCAGCTGGCTGCCACGGAGCCGGCCCTGCTGGCTCGCAGCATCGCTCACCTGGAGCTCAACTCCAGGGTGCGCTGGCTGGGCTGTGCAGGCTTGGTGATGTATTTAGGATTGGGCTGGAGCATGCCATGCCCAGGCGGGGGTGGAGTGCATCGACTTGCTGGCAACTTTGGTCTGCGGCTGGGATGCTCAACACGTCTCTCGCTGCCGCCACGCTTGCCTCACCAGGTGTTTGACCTGATGGGCTATGCTCCCAGCTGCGAGAACAAGATCAACATCCACATCGGCACGCGGCAGGGCAGCAAGGCGCAGAGCCTGGCGCGCTTTGCGGCAGGGGTGGAGCGCCTGAGCGACGCCTGCCGCGCCCGGCTCACAGGTGGGCGCGGGCATGGGGCATGTTGTAAGTCGTTTGAGTAGAACGGGGAAGGCTGCATGCAGCTTTCTTGCCGAGTGCATTGCCCAGCAGGAGCAGCAGCCGTGCCTCCTGCTGCTCCAGCTCGTTGCTCTCGGTTTGCAACCCTTCGTCGCCACAAGCATGCACGCTGCTTGCCGCCGTGCTGCGCAGTCGAGAACGACGACCGGCCCGGCATGTACAGCATCTCCGACCTGCTGCCGCTGCACCGCGTGGCCGGCACGCCGCTGGTGTTTGACTACCTGCACCACGCGCTGGCGCCCGGCAAGCTGAGCGAGGAGGAGGCGCTGCTGGCGGCGCTGGACACCTGGCCGCGCGGTGTGCGCCCCGTGGTGCACTACAGGTGGGCATATGGCTGGGGGTGTGGGGTGCCTTGAGCGCAACGTTCAGGGGTGGGAGGGCGGTGCGATGGGCACCTGCGCTGATCTGCCCCCTGCTGTGCTCGTGCGCCTGCTCCTCCCAGGCCCGGCCCCTGCCATCACCTGTCTGCCTGCAACCTCCTCCCCTGTGCAGCGAGCCGTCTGAGAACCCGGCGCTGCAGCGGCGCGCCCACTCGCGCATGCTCACCCAGCCCTTTGACATGTACGGCCGAGAGGCGGACGTGGATGTGATGCTGGAGGCAAAGGGCATGGAGCAGGCGCTGCTGTTCTACCGGTGAGTGTGACGCACTGCGATAATTGGACAAGCTTGTTAATGCTGGGGCTGCCGCTAGGCGCGCTGAGGAATGCAGCTGGTCAGCAACTGAATGCAGGCAAAGGCATGGTGGCGCACGTCAGCCCTGGATGGTTTAGTTGTACAACGTCATGTGCCGTGCTTACTTGTCACACTACAGGGACGAGCTGCAGCTGGGGCGCAAGAGCAAGAGCGTCGCAGTGCATTACGGACGTGCTGCCGCCGCCGCCACAGCAGCAGCAGCAGCAAGTGATAGCAGCAGCAGTAACTGACCAAGCATCATTGTATATTCACCCTTCACCCTCTGTGCACTCCAGTTTTCCCTCTGATCTGTGCATGCAATACATGCGTTAAATGATGATCGTTTCTGTGTCTGTAAAGCCATGCATGTCTCAAGTCCCCAGGCAGCTGCCAAGCCCTCCTCACTCCTCATCCTCCAGCTGCCGCTGGCTGGCGGTGCGCCGCCGCGCATAGCGCGCCCTGTGCTTCTCCAGCCGCGCCTGCACCTTGGCCGCCAGGTCCGCCTCGCCCTTGCTGCTGCGGCCGGCCGCCGCAGCCACCAGCGCCGGCTTGGCGGGCAGCTGAGCCTGGGGCGCCACTGCTGCCGCACCGTTCTCCTGCTCCTCGTCAAACAGCGAGTCAAACAGCGCCTCGGCTGCAGGCCGCTGCTGCTTGCTGGGCCGCGCCGTCTGCTGCGTCATCTGCTGGCTGCTGCTCTCCAGTGTGCGCTTGCGGCTGAAGCTGCCCTGGGGCTTGGCCACGGCCGCCGGCTGTGCGGCAGGCTTGGGCTTGGCCGCTGGCTGCAAGGCACGCTTGGTCTGCTGCCGCTTGGCGACGCTGCTAGGCTTACTTGCACTCTTGCCTGCAGGGAACCAGTCAGGCAGGTCATTTGGGTGATGTGAGGGCCACAGCCACATCACACACAATCCTGGGCAAGTAGAATGACTGCTGCGCACACCCATTGCTGCATGTGCCACCTCACATGCACACATCCTCATCCTGCCCATCTGCCCCCAAGGTGCTTACCCGCCCCAGTTGGTGCTTCAGGTGGTGCCGCCGCAACCTGCTGCTGCTGCTGCTGCTTGCGCCCCTGTGCCGCGCCGCGGGCAGGTGCTGCAGCTGCTGCTGTGGCTGCTGCTGACTTGGGAGAGGTGGTGGGCATGGTGGTGGGCGTGGTGGTGGGCTTGGCAGCAGCAGCGGTGGCACCGGCAGACAAGCCACGAGGCGGCAGCACAGCGGCAGCAGACGGCATGGCAGGCAGCACGGGAGCAGCTGAGGAGTGACGCCTCTGGCTGAAGGTCTGCAGGATGCCAGCAGGTGGCTGGGCGGGTGGCGGCAGTGCCGTGCCGCCTGGGTGGGCGGGGCCGGCCAGCTGGGGCGAGGTCTGGGTCGCCATGTCTGCATTGAAGGTTCAACAAGGGTAAGGCGCATTAGGGCCCACACCGGTGAACAGAGACCTGCCATCAAGCAATGCTACCCCTCCTGGTTGCTGACCCACACTGCCCTGTTGATTATCCCTCACCGCCTGTCACGGCTGGAGGCGGCTTGGCCAGCAGCTGCTGCAGCCGCGCCGCGATGCCGTCGGATGCGCCGCCAATGGAGTGCACCGCCTGCAGTCGGGTATTCAGGCAGGTGCCTGGCGTCACAAAGCAGCATGCCCATGCACGGCTCCCGGCACGGCACCACCTGCACTCCTGATGGGCAAGCATCCATTCCTTGCCAGCACCCACCTGCAGCAGCTGGGCGCAGGTTGCACCGATGCCGTCCAGAGCCGTGCCCTGCGCCGCCAGGTCGCCCTTCATCTTGTCCAGCGTAGCTTCCAGGGCCGACTGCTTGCCGCTCATGTCCTCCAGCTTGCTCCTGCACGGCACGGCCAGGAAACAATGCATCTCATTCAGCAGTCTGCACCCGTCACCAGCACACAGCACCAGTGCGGAAGACAGCACAGATGCTGCAGGTCCTGCACAGCCCTCAGCCTGCACCCACGTGAGGCCGCCCAGCGCATGCTGCTGCTGCTCCTCTGACTGGTTGCCGCTGCTTCTGAATTGATCCATCAGCACGCGAGCCGCCATGCCCGCAGTCTGAATTAAGATCAGAGAGCCAGGGTTGGAAGTGGTTAATCACTATTCACGGCTGGTCAAGTGCAGTGACCAGCACCCACACTAAAGCTGGGAGCACGAGTAGTGCTTGCTGGCCACTTGCACCCCCACCACCAGCCTGTAAGCCCTGTTGACAGACATGCTGGCTGACCTGAGTGGGTGCAGCAGCGCGCGGAGGGCGGCTGACCTCAGGCTGGCTGGGCAGGGCCGCGCCGCCGAAGCGGTCGTCGGCAGCAGGTGCGCTGCCCACCTCGAGCGTGCCCACGTTGTCTGCCACCCCCTGCTGCTCCTCCTCCTCCTCAGGCAGCGGCTGAGTGCCCATCATGATGTGGTCCAGCTGGGAGCGCTGCAGGCAGGGAGGTGCGACAGCAAACGGCAGGGTGGGCGGCATGCCAGGCCTACGGCAGCCTCAAGTGGGCAAGGATGTCCCTGGAAGTCCAGCGGGCAGTGGCAGCGGCCCAGCCAGCAGAGACATCTGAGGTGCGCCACCGCCCTCTTCCTCAACAATTCACACAGTGGTGCGCACCTGGGACCAGTGGAAGCCCTGTGGCTGGGACGCCGGCAGCTGGCTGGCGCGTGCGGGGCGCAGGCTGGCTGCAGGGTGGTGTGCCGCCATGGCACGGGGTGCTGGCTGCGCATGTGAGCAGCAGGGGCGGTTTGCCTGTGAGTTGTGAAGATCAGGCAGCGTGCTTCAGTGCATGGTCAGACTTGATTGGGTCTTATCATGCGCTCAACACGGCAGCACCCATGAACGGCGCCAGCACCCACCAACCTGGGGCAGCTGCGCTGCGCTGTACACCGGCACCGGCAGCTGGCTGGGCGCAAAATGCAGCAGCGGGATGGCCGCAGACCGCGCGTGCGGGGCAGGGCGGCCGCTCAGTGCAGGCATGGAGGTGGGCTGGGAGGCGGAGGCCGTCGCGAGGGCCGCCAACGCCAGCGGCCCGGCCAGCGGGTGCTGCCCGCCGCGGCCCAGCCAGGGCATTGGGCCGGGCAGCGTCAGCCCCTGGTGGCCGCCTGGGTGCCTGCAGAGCGCACAGGAGGGATGGCAGGGCGTGTGGGAGCAGGGCTGACCGGTCGGGCCGAGCCCAACGTGGGAAGCGAGAAGGGCCCTCACCTGCTTGCCATGGCGCCTGCTGCTGCTTCTGCAGGCTGCGGAGAGGAGTGGCAAAGGAGGCCAAGGCTGCCTGCAGAAGATGCAGCCCACTTTCCATGCGCCCATGCCGCCCAGCCTCCACAAATGAAGCAGCAGGCCCTGCCCCAGGCTGCCTGATCTCAGCTGCTTCCAGCCCTGGCCCTCAGCCCAGCCCACGCGCCCCAGCTGCTCCAGTTTGAACTCTGGCCGCCTCCACCCCATTCTAAACATGATTGACTCCATCCTGCCCGGCTCCCAGGAGGGGGAGGAGCAGCGGCAGCAGCAGGCGAGCGGCCGCCCGCCCCACCCTGCCGCGGGCGGCGGCGCTGGGATTGCCGCCGCGGCCGCCGCTTGCCCGGTTGCGCCTGACTCGCACCTGTCTCACCTGCGCTGCCTGAGCACCCTCCAATGTGCAGGAAGGCGGCGAGGACCTGCCATTCCTGCCCGTGGTGCAGACGACGTTCCAGACAGAGGTGGAGGAGGCGTTCAAGGTGGGCGCGGCATCGCACTCATGCGTGACGCGGCGCGGGTGGGTGGGAACGTTGCCAGCACTTTAATTCACTGGTTTTAGGCTGCTGCGGGACCGCAGCTGGTTGCTCACATCATTATCACTTGATGCATGCGCAAGCAGCACGTCCTGTGACATGCGCTGGTGGGTGCAGGCCTGCTTGGCAATCCGGCGGTGCGTCGTTGTGCCCAGCCAGCCTGCTTGTTCACCTTCGATCTGCAGGCAGAGCTGATGCCACGCGCCCGAGCAATCGGCGAGGCCATCGCTGCGCTGCAGATTGCTGCCTCCCAAGCATCGGACCAGAGCGGTGCGACATGCCTCTCTGGTTTTGGGAACACAATCGTCAGGGCTTTGAGTGGCTTTGCTACCTTGTGCGGCGTCCCTGCCATTCTGCCCAGCTGACGCTGCATTCATACAATGCAGTCCAAACATGTGGAAAGACTGGTTCCTGATATTCTGCTGGCATTGTGGGTGTCGCTGCTGGTTGATATCAGATGGACCATCGCCAAACTTGAACTGCTGCCCACCTTTGCGTGTTTTACGCACCCCTGCAGATGTGGAGCTGAGTGCGGCGCAGGCCGAGCTGGAGCGCCTGCGGCACCTGGTGGACAGCTTCCAGCAGGCATTCCATCAGGCCATGTTTGGAGGCATGGGCCCTCAGTGAATGCGGCGGCGGCAGGGCCGAGCGGCGCAGGTTGCCCACAGACGATGCAGCGGCAACCGATTCAAAAGCAGTGCATGGCGGATAGCTGAACTTGAAAGCATCACTGTCCTGTAACTCAGAGCTAAGCATCTACCAGGCTAAACAAATTGGCGGCCATGCCAGCTTTGCAGCCTTGCAGGCGGCCTGCAATGTATCTTGCGGCACAGTCCGGCGCAGCCGCTGGCGGCATGCTGCGGCCATTAAGGTCTAGGCCCGTGCGGCCCCAGATCACTCCCTGCACATCTCCTGCGCACATACCCATCCGCCAGGAGGCTCCAGCGCTGCAAACCGGCCAGGGCCGCGGCTGGGCGGCGCAGACAGCTTGGGCGCCGCCTTTTGATTGCTGCTTTTGCAGAGCACGGCATTTTACATGCAGCAGCTCGGCAGCACGGCCTGGCGAGGCAGCGCCTTGCGCCAAGCTGCCCCCGCTCGCAGGCCGGCTCGGCGCGCCGCTCTGTGCTTCTCGAATGCAGACGGTGAGCAGTAGCGGCTCGTGGGCGGTGGCAGCCCGTCGTGCCATCCCCTTGCTGTAGTGCAGGGCCGCCGCTGCTGCCTGCCGCCGCTCCTGCCCGTCCCCACTCCTCCCCGGCTGCTGCTCCCCCGTGGCACATTGCAGGCAACGTGTCAGTCAGCTTCCGCTTGCCCTACCGCTGCAAGTATGGCCAGAAGCTGTGCCTGATTGGCAGCAATGACGTGCTGGGCAGCTGGCACGTGGACCGAGCCGTCGCCATGAACTGGACCGAGGTGCGCTCAAACCACCCGCTTGGCTGCTCACATCGCCCTGCATGCTTCTGCGTGTTGGTCACTAGCATAGTCTGCTGACAGGTGTGCCTGCTGAGCTGGATTGAGAGTGCAGATGACCGTGACTGGAAGCTGTTGCCTCAGGCCTCAGCATTCTGCTGCAACCTGTGCCTCAAACCGTTGCAGGGCGACGTTTGGACCGTGGAGCTGCAGCTGCCCGCCAAGTGAGTGCATGGGTGGCTGGGCTGCACTCCGACTCCTTGCGGCAAGGGGTTGGGGAGCCGAAATGGAGCATTCAGTAGCGCCTACACGCCAACCGCCACTTCGCCACTTAGCACCTTGCCACTGCCGTTGCCCTGCTGACGCAACCATCCTGCCCTGCCCTCGCCTTCCTCCATCTAGCAGCGGCAACGGCGTGCAGCTGGAGTACAAGTACGTGGTCCGCAGCGAGCGCGACAAGAGCGCAGTGCGGTGGAAGGAGGGCAACAACTGCTACCTGGCGGTGCCGACGCAGGGCCGCCTGAAAGTGCACGACACGTGGGACGACAGCATGCGAGAGGTGGAGGTGAGCCGCCGCTTACGGCAGTGATGCACACCACAACAGCTAGTAGCGCTGGGATGCTAGGAGACACTGTTCATTGCACCTGTGGTTATTGGTAGAGATGTGGCATGGTGCTTGTCGGTAGTTGCAGCACGCCTTCCAGCCCTGGCTGCCTTCTGTGCGACCAAACGCCTCCCACACTCACCCCGCTTGTCTGCTCACGCTCCAAATGCCCCAAGCAGTTCGAGACGCCCGCATCGGCAGCAGCAGCAGCAGCTGCTGCTGCGGCAGCTGCGGCACCCGCGCCGCCCCCACCGCCGCCGCCCCCGCAGCAGGTGCAGGCGCCGCCGCCGGCAGCAGCGGAGGGTGTGGCCCCAGCGGCGCGGCGTGGGCGGCCGCGCAAGGTTGACGAGCAGACACAGGTGGTTTCCACCATTGCCAAGGCGGCGGACAAGGCGATGCAGCAGCTGGACGACGCGGTGAGCCGTTCGCTGGACCTGCTGGGCAACTCGAGCGACCCCGCCGCCCCCGAGCTGCTGGCCGCCGACCGGCTGCTGGCTGCGGCAGCCAAGCGCGCCACCACCATGCACAAGGCGCTGGAGGCGGCCAAGGAGGCCAAGGCGCTGCCGCCCGCCAAGCCGCCGCGCGTGCGGCGAAAGAGCGGCGGCGGCAGGGACGGCGGCGATGGGCAGGCGGCGTGAGCCGAGCCCGTGTGGCCCAGTTCGCGCCGCCCTGCCTCCCCTGTACAACGTGCTTGTCTTTGTTTGTCTCCCAGCCATTTCCAGCCCTTCTTCCAGTCCTTCAAGTGCGAATGAACCCCCTCTCAAGTCTGCCCCTGACCCCTAGCTGTTCCTCATTATTTACATCGTTGCAAGTGGCCCTGCCCCGAGGCCAATGGAGTGCAAGTCCCACGCTCAGGCGCTCAGTTGCAGGGTGGAAGGCAATGCTCGAGGTGCAGCCCGCCGGTGCTGGGTGGGGCGGGGTCAGGCTGAGAAAGAGATTCGGATCAGGTGAGAGGGGGGACAAGAAAGGGGCACAGTGTGGAAACAAAATCGACCTGAAGCGGGCGAAATATGGGGCTATCATACACAGCTGCTGCGGGGAGTTTCGGGGGTGGCCGCCGCCTGAGCGAGGGCCACAAAGCGGGTCGACAGCTGGGCAGGCGGGCAAGCATGCGTTGGGAGATGGGCGGCACAGGGATCCGCGGCGGGCCGCCAATCGGCTGAGCAGCAGGGCTGGCTACTACAGCCCTGTCTCAAGGCTCAAGGTGGGGCGCATCTGGCCGGGCTGCCGGTAGGGCCACTCTGTGTGCTGTCGTTTGCCGGTTGGCTGTGGGCGGACGCCTCACATGCCCTTGGTGAACTCCACGCACTCGTCCAGGGTGATCTTCTGGCCGTCACCCGCAAAGTCGTTGTCCTGCAGGCAGGAGCGGGCGGGCACCATTTGTGGCGGCCAATCATCAGCCTGCTCCATGGCTGCGGGCCATGGACCAGCACATGTGGCAGCACCAGGCTGGCGGCTCGAAAGCGCGTTGGGGGCACAGCGTAGCAATCACATGCAGGAGAAACCCACTCGTATTGCGTGCGATCTACCTAGCCAGCCGCTGGCAAAATTTGAGACAAAGCGTGAGCAAGGCTACGCACCTCAGTCAGGAACAGCATGCAGTGGCACTCCTGCAGCAGGCAGGGCGGGCAAGCAGCGCGGGTGATCAGCCAGCTGGCTGGGCACGAGACAGATGCAGCGCGCCTGCTACTGTTTGCTACCGCACAGCCAGCACGTCCGCTGCCACCCACAGCAAGCAGCGTCTGCTGCCCCTTGCAGCCTGCGCCAGTGCGCTCCCAAGGCAGCCGCCCAGCCCCACCTTGCGCTCGCGCATGGGCACGCAGGGGCAGTTCCAGTAGCCCTGCTCCGCCTCGGCCGCCTTGTCGTCGTAGTGGCGGCAGGGGCACAGCGGCGCGCCCAGCTCGTCCTTGTGCTCCGCCAGGCCCTTGATCACCACCGCGGTCACCGACAGGTCCATGCAGAACTTGGTGCCCGTCCTGCACACCGAGACAGCAGCGAGGAACTATTGCCCGCCAGACGGCGAGCCAAGAGGGCGAATGGGCGCTGCCGCGCTGCAAGCCGTAGCGGTGTTGATAAGCAGCAGCGCCAACAGAGTGCGACCACTGCAGCTGCTACAACACCCACAGGGTCGCTAGAAGCAAGCGAGCACAGGCCAGCACGCAAGCTGCCGTGCCGCAACAGCACAGCCCACGGCTCGACGGCTCCGCCCGACCCCGCACCTCTGGGCATACTGCTCCGAGAACTTGCGCATCACCTCCAGGCTGCGCAGCTCCGCGGGCACCTCGGTGGCTGCAAGGAAGGCGGGCCCAGCCGTCAGCACAGGGGCTGGGGCGGTCGCGGAGAACCACCCACCACCCCGGCCACTCAGACGCCTCACCGATGTTGGCGCACACCCTCAGCTGCCGGCGGGACGCCCTGCTGCCGCCAAAGGCGCCGGGCCGCCGCAGGGCCGAGGCGGTGGTGCTGCAGGCTGCCGCCATCTTGCTGCGATGGATCCCGATCCTTGGTCAGTGAAGGGAATGGCGTCCCGATGGCTGCCCCGCCGCTCCAGGCGGCCTCGGCGCTGCGGGCGCTGCGCCAAATCCCGCCGCTGAGGGCTCCGCTTGAACTGCTGCGCTCCCAGGCAGGCCGCTGTGCTGCATTTTGTGTGATGGGCTGCTACAATGGCACTCTGTTTTGTGATTGCAATTTTCTGCAGCTGCGCATGTCAAGCAGGCCGCCCCGGTCGGACATGGCCCGCCGCAGGCCAGAGTCCAAGCAACGGACGCATGCACTCTGGCCAGCTTTGCTTGTTTGGCATGCCGACGTCGCCCTGGTTTCCTTGTTTGCAGGATGCAGCCGTCATGGCAGGTGCCAAACAGCAGACACCGGAGGGAGGCTGCAGCCATGCTGTAAAGCACCCTAGACACCGTGCCCTTGGGCGCATGTGACGACGAACAGGACAGCAGAAGGGCGCTGTTCGGATCAAAGCGGTGTGCAAAAGCAGAAGGGGATGGCGCTCAGCTGCTCATGGGCTGAGCAACGTGAGCTGAGCCCTGTCAAGTGCAGCTGCCAAGTGCAGCTTGGAGGCAGGCAGCTGGGCAGCCTGGCGTAATAGTAACGGCACTCATAGACAAGGCGTCTATCGCTTGCATGGGCTGCTAGCCAGCGGTGGTGGCAGCAACAGCAGCCGGTCCCTGGGTGCACCCTCAGCCACCCACTTTGTGGCGGGAAGGTGCCTTGTGGAAAGTCAGCGGCGGTCTGTGGAGCGGCCACATACCTCTCAGGCAAGCATTTCTGAGCAGGCTGGCAGCCCAGGGGCCCGGGATTTGAGCCTGATACACAGCTGGATGCGCATTACAGGTGAAAGAAAAGTGAAACCGTTGCTGCCCGCGGGAAAAAAGGCAGGGCTGTTGGAACCTGGACCCGGAGGGGCAGTGGTGCCGGGGGCTCCAGCAAATGTCGGCAGCTGCGGGATTTTGTCGCGCGTCCCAACCTGCTGAACGTGACCCCCACTGCAGAGCTGAAACAAACAGCGTCATTAGGGTTGGGAAAGCCTGCCAGAGTCTTGGGGGAAGAGACTGCCAGAGGGCCGCCGAGCGGGGCCACGATCGCTCGCATCAGCGGCGGCAGCATCGGCGGCAGGCTCAGCTTGGTGGCGCCGCCCACCGCCCCGGCGCTTTGCAGACGTCCTCCCAACAGCGATCGGCACGTTTCCAGCCTCTAGGCGCACCGCCTCGCGAGTCAGTTCTGGCGGCCTATGGTCTGCGGCTGAAGGGGGCTGGCTGGGGCTGCGCCAAACGCCACGATGCAGTCGGACTGGCGAGGTGAGCTGGGGCCTTGCGGCAGGCTTCGTACGACGAGCCTGTGCTCCTCACCCCCTCCCTCGCCCTTACGGCCCCCCTGGGCCCCGCCAGCCGGTCAATCACGGCCCAAGCTACCTGAGGGGGCGTCCCTGAGCGCTGGCCGCCCAGATATGAGCCCCTCACCTGCACGTCCCGCCCATCGTAGGCTCCTCAGACGGGGGCGGCCCGCCGGCCAGCGGCGGACATGCCCAGGGACCCGCTGCGCCGCTCAGCCCCGACCAGGGTGAGTGCGGCCCAGCCGTCGCCGCGCGCCGCGCCGTCGCCGCCAATAGGCCGGCGTCACCGCCTTGCACGCGCTTGCGCTTTGCTGGCCCCTGACGTGCCTGCGCCCGCCTTGCCTGCCTCCATCTGCAGTGCTGGCGGCGCAGCTGCAGGCGCTCCAGCTGGGCAGCGCGACGGCGCAACCGCAAGCGGTCGGCATCCCTGCGCAGCAGTACGGCTCTGTGTTTGCTGGGGCACCGGCCGCATCCGCGGCGGCTGGCGGCAGGGCTTCGCCCTCCTCAGTGAGCCACGCTGCGCCGCACCAGCTGGATGCCGCGTTTCTGGGCTGCAGCGACCTGCTGGCCCGGCTGCAGATGGGCGCCGCCATGTCGGCGGCGGGCGTGCCTGTTGGCGGGACCACCGTGGCCCTGCCTCCCGACGCGCTTGCGCTGCAGCAGCAGGTGGCGGCGGCGGTGCAGCAGCAGCAGCAACAGCAGCAGCAGCAGCAGCAGGCCGGGCAGCAGGCGCGGTCAGGCCCGCCGGGGCGGCGGCGCAACGCTGCGGGGCGGCGCAACGAGGAGAAGGTGCGGCGCACCATCTACATCTCCGACATCTCTGACGCCGTGTCGGAGGCGCAGCTGGCCGGCTTCTTCACCGACTGCGGCCAGCTGGTGGACTGCCGCGTGTGCGGCGACCCCAACTCCAGCATGCGCTTTGCATTCATCGAGTTTGTGACGGAGGAGGCGGCACAGCAGGTGGGCGGTCTGCATGCAGGAGGCCTCAACCCGTTGCTGCCGATCAAGTTGAGCCAGAGTTGCAGTGACATGCGGTGACTCTGCTACTTGCTGTCGCCGCGATCCCCTTGCCCGCTGCGCCCTGGGGAGGCACCTCACTCGCTCTCGTATCTGCCCCACCGCCAGGCGCTGAGCAAGAGCGGCAGCATGCTGGGCGACTTCCCCATCCGCGTGTCCAGCTCCAAGACCGCCATCGTGCCGGTGAGCGGCCAGCACAATCATAGCAGCACTGGGGCATGGTTGGATGTTCTGCCCCTCCTTCTGCAGCCGCGCATCAGCGCGCGGGCGTGGCCTCGCGCATCCTGCACCATTTGTTTCGTGCAAGCCAGCAGCCTTCCCTTCTGTATCCGCTGCCGCCCCTGTCAGATGCGCAGAAACATGTCGATCTGGGCACACCACCCGCTACACACTCATTCCTGCCGCCCCACTCCTGGCCTGCCTGCCTCCGTCCCCGCAGGTCAACAACACGTACCTGCCGCGCAGCCAGGAGGAGCGGGAGCTGGTGGCGCGCACCATCTTTGTGGGCAACATCGACCGCATTGTGGAGCGGGAGCAGCTGCGCGAGTTCTTTGAGAACCTGTGCGGTGAGTGCAGGGAGGGGCTGTGACCAGAGGGGCGGCCTGATTGTGGGAGTTATGCCTCCTGTCTCGGCGTGTTTCAGGCAAGGCTGCGCACTGAAGAGCCGAACATACGAGTGCATCTGAGCCCTGTTGAGGCACATGCCAGCAGCTGCTGCAAACTGCTGCCAGTCTGATGCATGGGATTCAGGAAGTGCAGCTGCCGACTGGCTCCATTGCTGCTGCTCTCCTGCCACAGGCCCCGTGTCCAAGATCCGCCTGCTGGGCGACACCCAGCACAGCTGCAAGATTGCGTTTGTGGAGTTTGCCACGGCGGAGAGCGCGCGCGGCGCGCTCAAGCTCAGCGGCGCGCTGTTGGGTGCGTGCTGCAGGGCATGGGGAGCTGCAGCCTGCTGTGGGCTCCTGGCTGGCTGTGCCACCCTGCTGTCCCACAGCGTGCCATGTGCTGGCGTGCACCTATGCTTCCTTGCCCGGCAGCCACCCTGCTATGCCTATTCATGCAAGGAACCCAACTCTCCTCCTGGCCCGTTGCAGGCACGCTGCCGCTGCGCATCTCCCCCTCCAAAACGCCCGTGCGCATCGACTCGCGGCGCAGTGCCGAGGGCCCGCGCAGCGCGCCGCAGCAGCTGGGCCTGCCTGTGGCGAGCGTGCCCGCGCTGCAGCAGGCGCACCCACACCTGTCTGCGGCCCACCTCAACCCAGCGCTTCTGATGGCGGTGGCGGGCACCTTCAACATGGGCGGCTACCCGCCGCATTACCCTGGCTGATCTGGAGTGGGTGCATCGCGCTGCAGTACACCAGCAGCACGCGCCCACGTGCCCGCCGTCCTGACCCAACAAGCCTGGGGCTCGTTGCCCCAGCGCCCTTGTGATGACTGCCCACGCAGCTGCAGCGACCCACTGCGTGCCGGCCCTGATGCCCTTCCTCTCTCTCCCCCAGTAGGCAGCCTGCCATCCCTGCGTCCCCACGAGACGGCCTTGCACCACCCCTTTGCTCCATCCCCCTGGTCCCCCCCTGCCTACTTGCGTGTACCCGCTCGTCACCTACTCTAGATCCTTTCTAGATCGCCCTTACACGGCCCCTGCTCCATCCCGAGCTCCCACTTGAATAACGGACTGCTGAGTGTGTGTGCTAGCAGTGTTCCCATTCAGGGTCCCATTGTTTGCATATGGCGGCGTGCGCTGCCCCCTTTTTCCAATCCCCACCTCTGCCTAAGTTCATTTTTGCCACTCCCCCTGGTTAGCCATGCCACCCACTTCCCTGCAATCACGAATTGCGAGCCCTTCCCACCAGCACTCCTCAAAATGCGTGCCCTCGTATCTGCCAAACCAGGCAGTCCTTTCTCCAACTTTGGGTTGTGTGTATGCAGCTCATAATACTGGTCGCCCCATTCCACTGTCTGGCCACCTTGACTGAATCTGAACAAACCCGGCCACTCCTCAACTTACAGATGTGCAGCCCAGGCAGGGGGAACAGGATTCGCAGCGTTGCAAGCAAGGAGCCAGCCAGCCGGGGGCAAGTCGTGCCATTGCACCAAAGAAGAGAAGAGGCGCAGTGCTGGGTCAGGGAGCAGCACCAGGCAGCTCCTCGACGTCCACAGCGGGCAGCAGGCGCAGCATCTCCTGCCGCAATGCCAGCGTGACAGGGCCGGGTGCTGCCGGCAGGTGCAGCTCCCAGGGCTGTACCGCAGCTGCGTTCCCCGCAGGACACGCCAGCGTGTGCAGCGGCTGCACCAGGCGCAGAGAGTTGGTGAGGAAAGCCTCCCGCCAGGCGTGCCGGCTGTCCATGTGAGGCGCCTCCTCCCGCACTGGCAGCCCCAGGCGGCGGCATGCCTCCAGCACACGTGCACGTGACGTGCCCCACACCACGCCTTCAGCAGGGCTGGCTGTCCAGACCTCCAGGCCGGAAAAGCCGCCCGCGGCTGAAGCTGCTGCAGCTGAAGCTGTGCTGCTGCTGCTGCTGCTGCCATGCGCCAGGCTGCTGCCTGCTGCGCTGCCTGCATCGTGGCATGCATCAGCACCGCTGGCCTCGGCCGCGCTGTACTGTGCTGCACCCTGCGTGGCCGCCACGATGAACAGGTTGGTGACCAAGCCCTCCAGCAGCCGACCATCAGCCGTGCACAGCAGCACCTCTGCTGCGCCGGCGGGCCGCTGCTGCTCCAGCGGCTGCCGCTCTGCCACCCAGCCAGAGTCCTGCAGCAGCAGCGCAGGCAGAGGCAGGATAAATTCAGTTTGGCCAGGCATATCGAGTGAGCAAGCTACCGCAGGTTGCTGTGCCCGGCCTTGCGGCGCGCTGGCTCACCTTCGCAACCGGTACGCTGCGGGGTGGCCCCAACACCACAGCAGTGCCGGGGCTGCTGGTTGTAGGGCTGTAACGGAAGGCATGTGCGTGCACATCCAGCCCGGAAGGCTGCTCTGCCGCTGGCGCCAGGACGACCACGAGCATCAAGTCAGCTGCAGCTGCCTGCGCCTGCTGTGCCGTCGCAAGTGTGGCCCGTATCGCGGGCATCATCAACTGCTGCAGCGCGGATGTCTCTGACTCCTTCTCAGCTGACTGCAAGTGCAGGGTGGATGTAGAGAGCAGGGTGCAAGCTGACATGGTCGGCTAACGAGCCAAGTGGCAGAAGGGCGGTGCAAGGCGGCAGCGCTGCCCGGCCCGCCCCAGTGGTTTCCACAGCATGAAGCGCTCGTCTTACCTCTAGCCATGCGTAGTAGGCATCGTAGAAGCCCTCGATAGCCGCGTGCAGGCCTTGCAGCGAGCGAACCAGTCGCTCCAGGTGCGTGGGCCAGTCTATCAGCCGCCGGCCTCCCTGCACCCACACCGTGGTGTATGCACCGCGAGGTATGCTGAGCAGCCACTGCTGTGGGCTCCCCATCAGGCCCAGACAAGTCGGCTTTTCGTGGGCAGGCTGGCCTGGAGCGCTAGCACCCAACTGACAGGCGTAGCATACCACCGGAGCACGGTGTCAGTGCTCCAAGAGTGGGGAAAGCCATCTCAGAGGTCGCCACCGCCCGACGTGCGCAGCGGCGGTGCATCACGTCTGCCGCAGGCGCATGGGCTGGCCTGGCACGAGCCATTTGCTACTGTTCATGCGATTGGGAAAACATGCCTGAGCTACATACGGAGGTAAAAAATTGGCAAAACAGGCAAAACAACACAACATGTACAAATCAGCCTATGTGATCCGATCCTGTAAGACAGGAGCAGAAAACAACATTCAAAGCATCATTTCTTCGTAGCGGCGCACACAAAGCACGAAGTCGTCACCACAGCCGCGCAGCTCTGCTGTCAGGCCTCCCAGACACTCCAGCTGCTGGCTGCCAGCTGGCAAGGCTGCCGCCGACAGCTCCGCCGGCTGCCAGCAAGAGGGCCCTTCGCCCACCAGCAGCAGCGGCTGCGAGCCGTCAGGAGCCGTGTGCAGGGAAGCGCTGCCTGCTTGCACGTCAAACAGTTGCAGCGGCGTGGCCGCAAACAGGGGCGCCAGCGCATGCAGCCAGCGGTGCAGGTTGATGCCCGCTCGGTTGGCACTTCCTGCCTCAACCTCAGCTGTGGCTGCCGCTGCCGGCCCGCGGCACGAGCTGCTGCGCACCGCAGGGCCCCTGATGCGCAGGGTGGTACAGCTGCGCAGCACTTGGCAGTGATCCAGGCTGAGCAGCAGGCCGCCCGCCGCAGCCGTCAGCTGCAGGCTGCGGCATGTGCTCCAAGAGCCTGTGGCGCCAGCGCCCTCTTCGGGAGCCACGTGGCAGTGGGTGCCGCCTGCAGAGCTGCTGCTGGCAATCACCTCGAAGTGGAGCAGGTGGGCGGGCAGGCTGGCGTGGCGCAGCATGCCGCCACTTGACAGGTGCAGCGTTAGTCGGCGCAGCGAGGGCGGACAGCGGCCCAGGCTGAGCGGCCCTGCCCTGGTGCTGCTGCCGCAGGCGCCGCCAGCCGCCAGCTGCTGCAGGGCAGGGAAGCGGTGCATCAGCCCGGCGCAGTCTCCTGCTGCCGCCAGCGGGCAGTTGAGCAGCGCAGTCAGGCTGCTGCTGGAGCGCTGCTGGAAGGCCTTACTGCCCAGCAGGCGGCGAGCTGCTTCCTCAAGCTCAGCCTCTGCCTGCCGTGCTTCCCAGGCTGGCTGCCCCGAGCGTGGCTGGGGCAGCTCCAGGTGGGCACAGGGTGGGCCTGGCTGTGCGGCCAGATGGGCCATGTCTGAAATGGACTCCAGCTTCAACTGGCAGCGCACCTGGACATGGGGGAAGGGGTGGCAGGAGGGGATAGCATGGGTGGCAGGAAGGGATGCGCGAGACAGGACATGATGGGCAATCACAAGCATGCCGTTGGTCGGTGTGACGCAGCCAGCTGGAAAAAAAGCCGCTAGCTTGCCTGCGCAAGTGCGATCGAGCGCCAGTGGCGATTGGGAGAGCAGGAGGCCAGGAGGCGTGCCGCATCCGCCACGCCCAGCGCCCCACCGGCGGCCTCGTGACACAGTTTGCTTAGCGTTCCCAGCACTGTCGACAGCAGGTCGACATGGAGTGCGCCCCAGTCAGCGTGGCTAGCCATATGCCCTACAGAGGTAGCAGGGAAAGGCGCTGTGCAGTTGGCCAAAGGATGCACAGTGGGCGCCGCCTGCGGTGCCGCTGGCGCCGCTGCCTGGCCAGCCACTGGCAGCGTGTGGCGGAGCGGCAGACAGGCGCCAGCTTCTTCTTGCCTTCCCGATCACAGCCAAACTGAACTGATAGGCCGCGATTCGTAGATGCCGGGTGTGAAGTGTTTCGCTCCACCTCGTGGGGTTGCAAGCTTGGCTGGGCGTGTGCAGATCGAGCGTAGCGAGTAATGGATAGCAGGGCGTGCCCCGCGTTGGCAGGATTAAGGGGTTGTGCACGTGGGCCGCCGCAGACCACTCGTCCGCTGCGCAACCCTAGCCACACGCTGGGAAACCCGTCCCTGGCGTTCAACCCAAAGGGCCCATTGTTGTTCCTGGCTATGCACCAAGTCTGTTACACCAGCAGCCACGTCACATTGCCAGAGCCGTCAGTAGCGGCGGAGCAGGCGCACAAAGAGGGCGGGGGCCGCCACGCGCACTTTCAGGTCGGCAATGTCAATGTCATGGCCGCCCTCCACAAGCCCCCACTGCTCAATCTGCAGGTCCTCCTCAGCCCGTGCAGCTGACAGCACTTGCTGGATGCTGAGCTCCCCAGCTGTGGCTGCAAGGCCCAGCAGCGCCGACTTGCAGCAGGCGGCCAGCTGCTCCGCCGCCGCCAGGTGCCACCGGTCCAGGCCCTGGGGCGCGGCACGAGGGGGAAGAACAGCAAAGACGTGAGGTTTGGAGTTGAAGCAGCACCAGAGAAGCCAGAAGTCACGGCATCGTTCATGCAGCTGTCAGCCTTGTGCGATAAAGCACAGCCAGTCAGGTCGATCAGCGCCCAGCATGGGCGGAGGCCCCCAGCGCTCTGCCGCCGATCAAGCAGCAATGTCTGGCAGCCACCAAACCGCATGCAGCATTGGCCCGCCGCTCAGCAGGGCTCAGCGCTGCCCAGCAGGGCTCCTTCTGTCCAGCTGGCGGTGACCCACCCCACCTGCAGGTGCTTCTCAACCGCCTCCAGTGTCTTCTCCCCCAGCGTGGCGCCAAAGATGGAGTCTGTGGGCTCCAGCCGGATGCCCATCACGCGCTGCGCCCATGCAAGCACTGGTGTATACAGCTGCAGGGACGGGCGGAGAGGCAGGAGGGCAACCATGGTCATGGCAGAGATTGCTAGGTTCAAGGGGGAGAGGGCAGCAGCAGGAACGCAGCTCTGAAGCACCTGCCACCTGCAGGTCACACGGCTGTCATCACCGCCCGCCCACCTGCTTCTGGCGATCTGCCAGTGGCCCCGGCTCATCATGACAGATGACTGAATCGGTCGGCAGGTACTGCGCAGGCAGTGTGACAGAGGGTGGGGTTGCTTGAATGCCAAGGGCATGAGCGGGTGCCAGGCGGCCATGCCCAGCCAAATCGCAGTGCATGCACTTTAAATGTGGCTCAACAGCCCAGCTTTGTCTAGCTAATGCAGCTCCTGCACTCCTCGTCACATGTACAGCCCATGTGGTGCCCACCTGCAGCATGGTTGCGATGACCTCATCCCGGTGCTTGGGCTGGTCCAGTGCCGTGGCAGCCAGGCTCATAAGCGGCATGGTGAACGGCTGGATGCGCTTGATCTGCAAGGCACACGTGGGACAGCGGGATGCCACATCGAATGCTTGGTTCACTTGGCCGCGATGTCGGCTTCCCGAGGTGCCAGGCCAAATTGGCATTGTGCTGGCTTGCCAGCTAGCCGGAGCCCAGCAGCAGCCAACGATTGTCCATCAACAGACATGCAGGCATGCCTCCGGCAGCCAGCCGAGTAGCACGCACCTGCCACTCCCACTCTGCTGCAATGGCGTACGCTAGTGCACGGCTGGGCACGACCAGTGGCTGCCGCGCGGGTGTGCGCAGCACGCGATGGTCGAGCAGGATTTGGAAGCCGCCCTGCAGGGCAAAGCGAGTTCATGCTTAGGTGAGCTTGCGGAGCCCCTGGAAAAGTGTACTCGCAGCAGTCAGATGCCTTGCACTCCGTATACCCTGCAGAATTATCATCCCACTCACAACAGCAACACAATATCACACACCTCGTCATATGCCTCCTGCACTTGCACCGTCTTGTAAAAGCGGGGCACTCCATCGGTCGGGCCGCCCTCGCCCACGCCATGTGTGGCATAAGCCGCCCGCTGCATTGCCGCGCATGCCAGCAGGCTGGAGATGCCGCCTGCATGTGGTAAGTCCAGGCCCAACAGGTGCGTTTGGTGGCAAGAAGGGGCCAAGCCGTGCGGCGGCGGCAGCGGCGGCGGCGGCGGCGGCGGCGGCCATTAGGCAGCGAGCCCAGCGCTTTTGTGGCGATCCAACTCGAAGCGGATGCACATTCACTGCATGCATCATGCCCCGCAGCGGTGCTCAGCGCTCACCGCTGTGCACCAGGTCCCGCAGGTTGGTCAGGGGGCGGGCTAGCCCCAGCTGCTGTGCTTGCCGTAGTGCCTGCATGGTTGATGAGTTTGGGTCCGTGCGCAGACAGGCCGGCGCTAGTCTGTGTCCCCATGCCGAGCAAGTTCCATGCTGTGGCCTCAGGAGAAGCCTGGGAGGGTGGCTCCCGCTCGCATCGTCGTGATCGTGACACGGCTAACATTTGGGAGTGAGCAACACCGCGGAGCGAGCAGCGGCTGC
>VFQO010005143.1_pt1 | contig 53049 bp, 51 predicted proteins | sample 3512331 | NCBI WGS metagenome assembly VFQO01 (sample SAMN10412371, study PRJNA504923) | tailings metagenome | isolation source: Replicate 3 from Balatoc abandoned mine | place: Philippines: Itogon, Benguet | collected 2017-08-28 | reverse complement strand
GGGACGAAGAAGAGAATCGAGGCCGTTACGAAGGGTCATCAAGACTTCCTTTCTGTGCCGCTATGGGCGGCAATGGGTTCATGGGAGACACGCCAGCGGGCGACGTTGCCTGGACGCAATTTGCTGTTCCTTTTTGCGATGCGATAGTGCCATAGTCAGGCAAGCTGTGTCGCAAAATGAGGAACGCCGAATTGGATATCGAAAATCTGAAGACGTTCGTGGATGTTGCCGATATCGGCGGGGAGCGCGTTAGATCTCCAACGCACGGAGCAAGCCTTCCAGATTTCGCTCTCCATCCCTGGTCTGTGCTCCAGCCTTGAGCCCGCCTCGGATCAGCTTTTCCGCCGCGGGACGCTGAAAGAGGCTCACCCATGCGTCGTGTTCGCGACGATACCCGCCTCGAAGGTCTATGAGGGGCACGGCCTTCTTGGCCGCTGCAATAACACCTTCGGGCAAGGCGGCGATGTTGCGCGCCAGCCGATCAACAAAGCCGTCGAGCTCCGCCGCCGGCAGCGCGCGATTGATCCAGCCATAGCGTTCTGCCGTCGTAGCGTCGATCAGTTCGCCGCCGAGGATCACTTCAAGTGCACGACCGCGCGTCATCCGACTGGACAGATATTGAGTGGCGCCTCCTCCGGGCGTGATGCCCATCAACGCCTCGCACTGAGCAAGCCCGGCATGTCCCTCGGCGGCAAATGCCATGTCGGCCGCCGCGACGAACTCCGCGCCGCCGCCGCGGGCGAGGCCCGCGAGCTTGACGATTGTCGCCTGCGGCTGCTGGCGCAGAAGCTCCCCGAACGCTTGGAACGGATTGAGGTCGTCGGGCGCGTCGCGCGCGAGGTCGTCGAAAGCGTGCGGCTCATCGATCAATGTCATGTCGACATGGGCGATGAAGAACTCCGGATCTGCGCTCTGGAACACGATGACGCGGATGTTCGGATCGTCGCGCAGGGACAGCAGAATGCTGCGGATCTCGCTCATCAACGGAACGTCGAGGACATTGACCGGCGGATTGTCGATCGTGATCGTCGCGATGCCGCCGGCCCGAGAAATACGAAGCGTGCGGAAATCCGTGTCAGTCATGGCGACCTCGTTATTTTTCAAGGGCTCCAGAGCCCCGTTTTGACGCGCTAACGGCCACCTCCGGCGGGAATCCACGTTATCCGCCCGCCGGTTCAGCCTAATCCCGCAAAATCCGTGTCCTCGACCACCCGAGCCGTGTCCGGCGATCGCGTCATCGGCGGCCGGTCAGCCCGGAAGGGGAATGTGCTCATCCCGGTCATCGATAGGGAGATCGAAGCGGCCCTTGCCCCAGTTCTGCGCGCGCCATTCGGCTTTGGCTTCTTCGATGCGTTCCTGCGAAGACGCCACGAAATTCCACCAGATGTAGCGGGGTCCCGAAAAGGTCGCGCCGCCGAGGACCATCAGGCGCGCACCTCTGTCACCGGCCGCGACCGTAATCCTGTCCCCGGGACGGAAGACCATCATCCGGCCTGCCGCGAAATCCTGGCCGGCGATCGAGATTGAGCCTTCGACGATGTAGATGCCCCGGTCCTCGTGATCGTGCGGCATCGGCAACCGGCTTCCCGGTTCGAGCTTCACGTCGGCGTAGAACGTCTCCGAGTACATTGTCGCAGGGGCCTTCTCGCCATAGGCGTTCCCGAGAATGAGCCTGACCGAGACGCCGCTATCCTCGATCACCGGCAGCGCTTCCTTGCCATGGTGCTCGAACATCGGCGCCATATCCTCATGATGCTCGGGTAGCGCCAGCCAGGTCTGAATGCCGAACAGACTGTTCGGACCGCTTCGGGCGGCCGCTGGTGTGCGCTCTGAATGGGTCACGCCGCGCCCGGCAACCATCCAGTTCAGCTCGCCCGGACGTATTGTCTGATCGGCCCCGGTGCTGTCCCGGTGATGGAAGTCGCCGCGAAAGAGATAGGTGACGGTCCCGAGACCGATATGTGGGTGCGGGCGAACGTCGACGCCCTGTCCCGTCAGGAATTCGGCAGGCCCCGCCTGATCGAAGAAGATGAACGGTCCGACCATCTGCCGCTTCGGCGCCGGCAGGGCGCGCCGGACCTCGAAGTCTCCGAGGTCGCGCGTTCGCGGAACGATGAGGGTCTCGATCGCGTCGAGGCCAATCTCATTGGGACAGCCGGGTTCGATTGCTGGGTTCCAACTCATGCGCGCCATCCTTTCCTCGGCTTCCGGTCTTAGGCTTCCGGAATGTCTAGAGTGGCGCGCGACCGACCACCGAACTAGCCCTGTGATACGTCAAGCTGTGTCGCGGTAAGTGGAACGTCGGGCAATGTCGTCGAGCTGAGCGGTTCGCCGTAGAGCGACGGTCGAACGCAATTTTTTAATAAGGCTTCGCCCGTTCTCGTCCTAGTCTTCCAGACCCCAAAGTTCCGGGTTTCGTTTGAAATACTCGACCAGCATTTCGGTGAGCACGCGCACTTTCCGCGTCGGATGCTGACCCGGCGGGCGCACGACATAGGCGGCTCCCGGAGGTACCGGATAGCGCGTCATGATTGGAACCAGCGCACCAGAGGTCACATAGTCATATGTGATGCAATCGGGGAGCCAGGCGATGCCAAGCCCTGCCACTGCGGCGGCGGCAAGTGCCGTGGCACTGTCAGCCTTGAACCTCCCCTGCGGCTGAACGGTGATGATCTTGTCGCCATCCATGAACTGCCAGGCTTCCGTTCCCTGCATGAGAGCCTGATGGGTGATGAGCTCGTCAAGGGTCTCAGGTGAGCCGTGCACCTCGATATAATCCGGGCTTGCGACAAGCTTTCCATGGATCGGCCCGACGCGCTTCGCTACCAGGTTGGAGTCCTGAAGGTAGGCGCCCCGGATCGCGCAATCGAAACCCTCGGCGATGAGATCGACGAAGCGATCGCTGTAGGAGGTATGGATGTGGAGCTGCGGGTACTGTTGCGCCATTTCCGCAAGCACGGGGGCGAAGTGGGTCGGGCCGAAAGTAAGCGGCATGGCAACCCTCAGGCGGCCGCGAAGGTCGCCGGTCGGGAGGATCGTTTCCCTGGCCGCATCGATCTCGGCGCTGGCTCGGGCCGCATGGTCTCTGAACGTGATTCCCGCTTCCGTGAGTGCTGCGCCGCGGGTCGTTCGTGCAAGAAGCTGAACGCCGAGTTCCGCCTCGACCCGAAAGAGCCGCCGACTGACGATTGACTTGGCGACGCCGAGCCGGCGCGCGGCGGCCGATACGCCCCCTGCATCGGCTACCGCGACGAATGTCTGTAGATCTTCGATGTCCAATTCGGCGTTCCTCGTTTCGCGACACAGCTTGCCTGACTATGGCACTACCGCATAGCCAAAAGGAACAGCAAATTGCGCCCAGCAAGCGTCGCTTGCCGGCGCATGTCTCGATGCGGCTCGATCGTTCACGTGCCGCGACGGCGTGAGATCCCAAGCGCCGCCTTTTGGACAACTCGCGGAGACTCCTCAATGCCTCCCAACTCTGCTCCGCGCGTGCCGCTCAGCCGCCGCGATATCCTGATCTCGGCCTCGGCGCTCGCCGCGAGCTTTACCCTTTCGCCAGGCATCGCGCATGCAGCGATGCCGATCACCCACGATGTTCACGTAGGAAAACACCCCATGGGCTTTATCGCGACCGACGACGACGTACAGATTTTCTATAAGGACTGGGGTCCCAAGGACGCCCAACCGATCGTTTTTCACCATGGCTGGCCGCTCAGCTCCGACGACTGGGACGCGCAGATGCTGTTCTTCCTGTCGAAGGGCTATCGCGTCGTCGCGCATGACCGGCGCGGCCACGGACGCTCGGAACAGGTCGCCGACGGTCACGACATCGATCACTACGCAGCCGACGCGTTCGCCGTGGCCAAGGCCCTGGACCTGAAGAGCGCGGTTCATATCGGCCATTCCACCGGTGGTGGCGAGGTTGCGCGTTATGTGGCGCGACACGGTGAACCCGCCGGCCGGGTGGCCAAGGCCGTCCTCGTCGCCGCCATTCCGCCGCTGATGCTGAAGACCGGCGACAACCCCGAAGGCACGCCGATGGAGGTCTTCGACGGCTTTCGGTCGACGCTGGCCAGCAACCGCGCGCAGTTCTTCCGCGACGTCCCGTCAGGCCCGTTCTACGGCTTCAACCGCGAGGGCGCGACGGTCCATGAAGGTGTGATCCAGAACTGGTGGCGGCAGGGCATGATGGGGAGCGCCAAGGCTCACTATGATGGCATCAAGGCATTCTCGGAAACCGATCAGACCGATGACCTCAAGGCGATCACCGTGCCGACGCTGGTGCTGCACGGCGAGGACGACCAGGTCGTTCCGATCGCCGCCTCCGCATTGAAGGCGGTCAAGCTGCTGCCGAACGGCACGCTGAAGACCTATCCAGGTTTCTCGCACGGGATGCTGACGGTGAATGCTGACGCGCTGAACGCTGACCTTCTGAAGTTCGTCACGAACTGAATTGGCTGCGAGCGCGGCTCCCCTGGGCGAATGATGGGTGCCGTAAGAGAACCATGAAAGCAGCTGTCTATGATCATCCCGGCCCGCCGGGAGTCCTTCGTCATGCGGAGGTGCCCGATCCGGTCTGCCCAAGCGATGGCGTCCTGATCCGCATTGAAGCCGCCGCCATTGAGGGTGGCGACCTGATCAATCGCGCCTCCACGCCTCCGCCGCACCCAGCCTTCATTGTCGGCTACGCCTCTGCTGGCGAAATCATCGCGGTCGGAGAGAAGGTGAAGGATCGTCAGCTGGGCGAGAAAGTGACGAGCTTCGATCTCGCGGGGTCGCATGCGGAGCTGCGTGCCGTTGCCGCCGGCCGGACCTGGCCGGTGCCCGAAGGGCTCGACATGGCCGCTGCCGCAGCCCTGCCGATCGCGTTCGGGACCGCTCATCATTGCCTCTTCGCACGGGGTGGTTTGAAACGTGGTGAAACTGTTCTCATCCAGGCAGGTGCCGGCGGCGTCGGGCTCGCTGCCATCCAGCTCGCGCATCGGGCGGGCGCGACGGTGCTTGCAACGGTCTCCGGGGTCGAGAGAGCCGAACGCCTTGTCGGGCTCGGCCTCGATCACGCGATCGATCATCTCTCAGCCGACGTTGTCGGGGCGGTCATGCGTCTGACCGAGGGGCGTGGCGTGGACCTCGTCGTGGATCCGGTAGGAACCACCTTGCCATCTTCCCTCGCGGCGCTCCGCCCGGAGGGACGTTTGGTCTTCGTCGGCAACGCTGGCGGGTCGCAGCTCAGCATCGATCTGTGGCCGGCGCTGCAGGCGAACCAATCGCTTTTTGGTGTCTTCATGGGAACGCAATTGGAAAAGCCGGATGTCCACCTCACGGTCTCCAGCATGCTGGAGCTGGCGGCAACCGGGGGCCTCAAGGTGATCATAGACAGGACGTTTCCTCTTGCCGCCGCCGCTGAGGCCCACGCCTATGCCGAAAGCAATTCCATTCTCGGGCGCGTCGTCATCGACCCGGCCAGGCAATGAGCATCTAGGTCGAATGAACGCGCGTGCATATGCCGAGTCGGCCATCGAACAAGCAAGGAGAGAAAAAATGGATAAGCCCGAATTCATCGTCACGCCGGGCTTTGGCGAACGTTTCCGCCAAGCCTTGCACTTCTCGACAGCCGTCAAGATCGGGAACCGGGTGGAAACGTCCGGCCAGGGTGGTTGGAATGACGATCTGCAAATTCCCGAGGCGATCGAGGATGAGATCGCCGCTGCCTTTGGCAATATCGAACGCGTTCTGGCAGCGGCCGGAGCGACGTGGATGCATGTGATTCACGTCAACACTTATCATGTCGGTGGCTTTCCGCCGGTCGTGAACGAAACGATCGTGAAGCTGTACCGCCAATACATGCCCAACCACGCGCCGGTCTGGACGCAGATGGGGGTCGAGGCTTTGGGCCTGCCGGCGATGCGCTTCGAGATTCGCGTCACCGCCATCATCCACTGAACGGCTTCCGTATTTTCTCTTCTCACGGAAAGGCGCCTTCACTGGCCTGCTCACGAACAGCACCTCGGTCACTTAAGCCGCATGCACCCCGTTGTCGGCCTTAGCGCGAGGGGCTATGCCGGTTCGGTGCGGCGCTTAATTCATCTTGGAGCAGTCGATTGGCCGCCTGGCGAAGATCACGTCGGCTCAGGCGATCGCGCCCCCGTCGGCGGTCAGGATGGCGCCCGTAATCACGCTCGCGGCGGGACTCGCGAGAAAAACGACAGCACTCGCGACTTCGTGCGGCTTGCCGAAGCGGCCCAAAGACGTCAGGCTTCGCTGGAATTCGGCACCCACCCCGTCTGCCGGGTTCGCATCCGTGTCGGTCGATCCGGGCTGCACGAGGTTCACGGTGATGCCGTTCGGGCCGAGTTCGCGCGAAAGGCCGCGGGTGAAAGAGGTGAGCGCCGCCTTGGACATCGCATAGGCCGTCACGCCCGGAAACGGGACCCGCTCCCCTAGGCCCGAACCGATCGAGATGATGCGTCCTCCTTCGGCGAGATGCGGAATGACTGCCTTTGCAAACAGCACTGGTGCTCGTACATTGACATCCATCAAGGCCTGATACGCGTTCACGTCGATGTCGGCGATCGTTCCATTGAGACCTATGGCTGCGCTGTTGACGAGAATATCCAGTCCGCCGAGCGCTGCGACGGCTTCGCTTACGGAACGCGCGATAGCCTCCGGGTCGGCGCTGTCGGCCTGGACGACCACCGCACGACGCCCTGCGCTTTCAATGGATCTGGCCACCGCTTCAGCTTTCTCGGCCGAGCGCTGATATGTAAATGCGACGTCGGCACCATTCTCTGCAAGCGCCAGCGCGATCGCCGCGCCGATGCCACGCGATCCTCCAGTTACCAGAGCACGCTTTCCGTTCAAATCGATCACTCGTTTGTCCTTTTCTACCGCTGTTGGTTCAGGAGCTCGGATGGCCGCGTAAGACCGCGACAAGTGTCCGCCAGGCCGATCCGCGTGTTTTCTCCATCGTGTCTGCAAGATAGACCGGCAGGAAAGTGAGGACATTCCCGATCATGCCTTTGGCTTGCCTAATCCTGCCAAATGGCCATCTATGGGGTATGTCTGATCCCGAGAGCACTACCCGGCGCCTGCTTCACGACGTTGCTGCCTACATAGCTCCGCTTCCCGGACCGATGGGGCGCTCGACGCCTGTCCCACGCCTGATGGTGTGGACGAGCGCAAGTACCACGGCACCAACCTCGGCGGTATTCGAGCCCATGTTCTACGCCGTTGCGCGGGGCACAAAAGTCTTGACCATGGGCGCCAACCGCTTCGAACTATTAGCAGGCGCCTGCGCGGCATCGTCCTTCGGTTTACCCTATAGTCACCAGTTATCCGGAGGGACACCTAAGCTGCCCTATGTCGGGATAAGCCTTCATCTCGATATCGGCATGCTGACCCGCGTCATGCTTGATATGCCCAAACGCGATGATCACTGGACATGCGCGGTAGCAGCCGGCGATCTGCACGGCCCGGTCGGAGAGGTGTTCGCTCGTCTCGTTGGACTCCTGCGAAGTCCTGACGACGTGGGCATGCTTGCGCCCCACTATGAGGCCGAACTTTACTATCGTCTTTTGCAAAGTCAGATGGGCGACACACTCCGCCAGATCGGTCAGCGCAACGAGCGGTTTAAAAAGCTCAAAGCTGCGGCTGATTGGCTCGCCGTCAACCACAACGAACCGGTTAGTATCCCCGATCTGGCCGCCTCCGCGGGCATGAGCGCCACTTCGTTTTACCGGCACTTCAAGGCGGTTACAGGCTACAGCCCGCTTACCTTCCAACGTCATATGCGCCTTCTGGAAGCTCGAAAGCTGTTGGCAGCCGGTAGCGCCAGCGTATCAGGAGTGGCGTATGAGGTCGGATACTTTAGTCCCTCGCAGTTTAGCCGAGAGTACAAGAGCATGTTTGGCAGTTCGCCTATTGCAGATCTGCAGCGTTGAACTGCACCGTGGATGCTTCCAGTCATGAGCGCCGTAGCGGGTGATCGGCAGTGGCTGGCGGACGGGCAGGATTCGAACACATATGCCGAAACAATCGGTTGACCTTCGGATACGCCATAATGGATGTCGGCTTTCAAAAGCTAATAGCTGGCGTGCCTTTGGCGTCCGAGATGACGGCGCGTAGCGGCCCGTCTGGAAGCGTGAAGAGTTTCGGGTGCCGGCAGGTGTACGAAAGTCCCCGAGGAAGGAGCTCGCTGACCACAGGTCGATGATTATGGGGATTTCGGTCTGCGGCTGGTGTCGGCGATGGCGCGACCGCCGCCAGGAAGTGCGAAGATGGATGCGGGCAGGCTGCTTCTTTGCGTCTCCGCACGGTGTTGCCCGGCACTGGTCCGCCTATCGGCTGACGGGACCGCGGCCGTAGAGCAGGAGCATGACGATGATGACCACGCCATAGATGATCTGCCGCCCGGCTTCCGGAATCTGCATGACTGAAAGGATAGATTGCAACAGCGTGATCAGGATGACGCCTGCAACCGTTCCGAGATAGGAACCCTTTCCGCCAAGGATAGAAGTCCCGCCAAGGACAACGGCTGCGATCGCCGGCAGCAGGTAGGCGTCGCCCATCGACTGGGCAGCCTTCGAGGCGTAGCCGGCCAGCAGTACGCCAGCAAATGCCGATAAACCTCCAGAGACGACGAAGACCAGCATGACCACTCGCCGTGTGGGCAGACCCGAAAGATATGCCGCTCGTTCGCTGTTGCCGATGCCATAGATCGTGCGTCCGAAGGACGTCCGTCTGAGCAGGAAGATCATCGCGACGCTGACCGCAATCCACACGAGAATGGCGTTCGGCACGCTCGGGACGGCAAAGCCGGTCGCAAGCCAGCGAATGGCCGGCGACGCAGAGTCCTGTGGTGAGAAACCGCCCGTATAGACGACCATGAGTCCCTGAGCGACGACGTTGGTAGCCAGCGTCACGATCATCGACGGAATGCGCAGATAGGCGACGCCGGCGCCATTGACCATGCCGATCAGCATGCCGCAAAACACGCCGAACGGGATGGCGAGCGCGGCGCCGGCGGGACCGTAGGCTGCCGCCGCACATGCCATCATGGCACCGACAGTTACCGTCCACGGCACCGAGAGGTCGATTTGTCCGAGCAGGATTACCAGCATCATGCCGCTGGCGATGACGCCGAGGAAGGAAGCTACCTTCAATTGCTGCAGAAGGTATTCGGGCGAGAGAAAGCTTGAAGAATAGAGGCTGCCCAGAAAAAGCAGCAGCGCAATGCACGCAAAGGCTATCGCCACGGCGGGATCGGCTCGCCGGATGAACTTCGGCATGCGGCCGGCAATACGACTCACCGTCGTGTCGCTCATGAGAACCATTCCAGCCGGTTGCGAACGCGGAAAAGGCCGAACGCGCCGATGCTGACCGCCAGCAACAGCACGATACCCTGAAGCAATGGCTGCCACAGCGGGTCGATGTCGAACACGAAAAGCATGTCGCCCGTGGTCCTGGCAGCGAAGGCCCCGAAGATCGCGCCGATGGCGCTGCCACGCCCGCCGTAAAGCGAGACGCCGCCGAGCACCACCGCTGCTATCGACCACAATGTGTATCCGCTGCCGCTCGCGTAGGCTGCTTCGCCCGTATAGGTGAAGAAAGTCAGGAATAGTCCACCCATGCCGGCGATCAGTCCGGCAAGGGCGTAAGCTGCGAACTTGCCCCGCCTGATAGGCACGCCGGACATGTAGGCCGCAGCTTCCGACGACCCGGCTGCGTAGGCCGCGCGGCCTGCGACCGAGCGGCTGAACGGCACCCAGACGACAAGCACAACGGCAAGAAGTGCTAACAGGCTTGCGGGAAACACGCCGAAAATGCGCCCGGTAAAGGCGTCTGCGAGAGTTTCGTTGACCGAGCCTCCGGGAAACGGGCGCAGCAGGAGCGCTATCCCGAAATAGATCGCTCCCGTGGCTATCGTGACGACGATCGGCTGCAGGCGGCCATAGATCACCAGCAAGCCGTTGATCGCCCCACACAGCATACCTGCAGCCAACACCGCCACCACGCCGAATGCGGTCATTGCCGGCGAGCCGACAACGATCCAGGACGCAAGGCAGTTGGTCAGCAAAAGGATCATGCCGACCGACAGGTCGATCCCCGCGGTAATCACCACAAGCGCTTGCGCCATGGCGACGAGTGCCAGCAACACGCCCTTGTTCGCTGCTGTCTGCGCGACATTGGCGGTAAGTCCGACGGGATGGTTTGCGATATAGACGGTGAACATCAGCAGAAAGATCGCCAGTCCAATCAGCGTGCCGCGCTGTTCAGCCAACCAGTAACGCCAGTCCTTCATGTTCCGGCTCCATGTAGCGCAACTGCTTCCTCGCCGTGAATGTTGAGCGCGCTGGCGATCAAGGTTCGTTCGTTGATTTCGCCGCCAGCCAGCTCGCTTTTGATAGCGCCGTCATAAAGCACCAGAACGCGGTCGCAGCAGCCGATCAGTTCGTCATAATCCGTGGAATAGAAAAGAATCCCTGCTCCCGCGTCGGCAAGCTTGCGCAGAAGCAGATACATCTCCTGCTTGGTGCCGACATCGATGCCGCGCGTCGGGTCGTTGAGCAGGACGATGCGCGGTTGCCGCATCAGCCATTTTGCGATCACCACCTTCTGCTGGTTGCCGCCGGAAAGCGAACCGACGGGAATGTCGAGCCCTGCCGTTTTGATGACGAGCAGCTTGACCATGTCGTCGATAAGGGCCTGTTCTGCGGCGCTATCGATGATGCCGCGTGCCGACAGACGGTCGAGCGCGGCGAAGGAGAGGTTTTCGCGCACCGTCATCGGCAGCATCAAGCCTTCGGTCTTGCGATCCTCGGGGATCAACGCCATGCCGACAGCTTCCCTCTTGGCGGCGGCGGGGCTGTTTATCGATGCGGGTTTTCCGTCGATAAGAATTTCGCCCGAAAGCCCGCGCAGCACACCGAAGAGCGCTAGCAGCAGCTCGCGCTGCCCTTGTCCGTCAAGACCGCCGAGGCCAACGACTTCACCGGGCTGGACGGAAAGCGAGATGTCGTTGAGCCGATCGGTCCAGGACAGATTGCGGCACTCCAGAATCGGGCTTGTTTTCGCTGCCGCTCGTTGCGGCTTGGGCGGAAAGACGTGGCTGTATTCCCGCCCGATCATCATCTCGACAACCTGGTTGTCAGTCTTGGATCCGGCAGCGTAGGTGGCGACATTGCGGCCGTTGCGGAACACCGTGCATTCATCGGCAAGCTCCTTGATCTCATTCATGCGATGCGAAATGTACAGCAGCGCCAAGCCTTCCGAGCGCAGCCGCTTGAGCACGGCAAAGATCTTGGCCACGTCGGCGGCGGTAAGCGCCGAGGTCGCCTCGTCGAGTATCAGGATGCGCGGTTTGCGCGCCAGCGCCTTGGCGATTTCGACCATCTGGCGGCGGGACAGAGGCAGATCCTTGACCAGCGCAGACGGGTGGATATCGGCGGCGCCGGCGCGGGCGAGAGCTTGCTCGGCAATGCCGCGCTGCGCGCGCCGGTTGATCATGCCGAAACGCCGGGGCGGGTTGGATATGACGATGTTATCGGCAACGCTAAGCTCGGGGACCAGCGACAGTTCCTGAAAGATGCAAGCGATGCCGGCCTGATTGGCGGCAGCCGGCGAAGCGAAGTTCACCGCGTTGCCGTCCATAGTCATGCGGCCTTCGTCAGGGGCGACAACACCTGCCATAACCTTGATCAGCGTGGACTTGCCGGCGCCGTTTTCGCCAAGGACCGCATGGATGCGTCCCTGGGCTACCGAAAGTTCTGCATTCTCCAGCGCCCGCACGCCGCCATAGCGCTTCGATATGCCCTCCATACGGAAGAGCGGAACCGCCCCATTCATCCGCTCCTCCCAAGGTGCGTTGCTTTAGATCGCCGTGCGTCCGTGGGGCGCACAAAGGACGAGCTAACCCTTTGAATGTGGGCGCTGCGGCAAGTGTTCCGCAGCGCCGCGCGTTACCGGAGCTTACTGGTTTTCCTTGGTCTGCCCCATGATCTCCTGCGCGGTAAAATTGATGCCGCAGGTCGGGAAAGAATTGCCGACGAAAAAGTTGTCGGACTGGTCGGGGAAGTAGTCCGTGCCTTCCTTGAAGTTCGGGTCCTCGACAATGGCCAGCGGCAGCTTGACCGCCTGCGGCACGACCTGGCCCTCGAGTGCTGCTATCGCCGTCTTTATGGCGACGGCCACCTGTGCGGGACCGGTGCCGGCCGACGAGCATTTCAGCCCATCCGCAGCATGGGCCGCGCAGAACTTGCGGAAGCCATTTTCGGTCTCGCCGCCAAAGGGCACGAAAGGATGCTTGGCGTCGATCATCGCCTGCACGATGCCGGTGTCGCCACCCTGGCCGGTTACGCCGGCGAAGGGACCGTTGGTCGCGATCGCGTCAGCGGAGGCTTTCTGTGCCACGCCATCATCCCACTTGCCGACGACTTCGGTGACTTCCCATTTCTTGCCAGAAGCGTCCAGAACCTCACGGATGCCGTTGTGGCGATCGGTGTCGACCGATGTGCCGGCGACGCCACGCACTTCGAGCACCTTGCCGCCATCGGGAACGTTCTTGATCAGCCAGTTGGCCCAAAGCGCGCCGAGGCCCTTCTGGTCGACATTGACGTTGATGGCATCCTTGGTGTCGAGGATGTTGTCGAAGGCAACCAGGACAACGCCGGCTTCCTTGGCCCGTTTGACGACAGGTGCGAAGGCCGTCGGGTTCTGTGCGTTGACGACGATGGCATCATAACCGGAATCGATGAAGTTGTTGATCGCCGAAATCTGGGCCGGCACGTCCTCGCCGGTGGAGACGACCTTGAATTCCTTGAGCTTTGCCGCGACATCCGGCTGCGCCGCATAGGCCTTCGCCGTCTGCACCATCTGGATGCGCCACGTATTGGCGATGTACCCGTTGGCTAATGCGATGCGGTAGGGGCCGTCCTTCTTCGGAAATTGGAAAAACTGGGTGTCGGCCGCCCAAGGGGCGAAGCAATCCGGTTCGGCAGACGGTCCCTTGACTACTTCAGGATCGGCGATCGCCGACGAGCTCAGCATAACGAACGCAGTGGCGGCAATGATGCCACCAGCAAGTGACTTAATCATCGAAATTCCTCCCAATTGCAGTTCTGCTTGTCGTTGCATGTCACAATTGTGCGCGGCAGGATTGTATTTCCGGCGTCGCCATCTCTGACCTTGTGTTGCCTTCTAGGTATTCCCGTCAGATCGACCGAAAAATTACCATATTATCTATAGTAAACAAGAATTTTTTGTTGCTTATCTATAATAAACAAATGCGACCTTGCGAATAGTATCTACTCAAATAGGATGTAGACACTGCCTAACCTAGGTGGGTTGGAGGTCGTGAGGCCGTCTGGGATCGCATGCCCGCCAGGCAGTGAAACATGATTGGAGCATAACGTTCTGGGGCGATCGGGCGGCGGCACGGCTTCGATATGATGGCTCTTATCGTCGCGCGGCAGATAATCGTCGGCACCGGATGGCGCCGCTATTTCTTTGCAAATCAGTACGTTAGATAAGGCTATCCTCGCCCTCCGCGTTGCGTGCGCGACTGCTTGTGCCTTCGGCAGCGGATTTCCTTTGTCTTCCGGCTGCCGCGGCTGTTGATTTCCACTGAGATCTGACCCGGCATTTCCACCGAGACTTGACCCGCCTTTAGGTATCGTTCGTGTCGGTCGTTGTGGTCAAGATCCTCCGTTTCTCCTTCGTCATTTTGGGCTCATGAGCCGAACTGTTCTTGAAGCGGCAGCGAAGATCCTTGAGGCGCAAGGCCTCATCCCACCGGCACCCGAGGCGCTTGGCGGCAAAGGCATCTCCGAACTGATCGAGGACGGCTCGATCAAGATCGCGATTGACGGCAAATATCCGCAAGCCATTGGAATTTCACAGATCAAGGGCAGGGTTTATATCTTCGGCAACGCACTCTGGGACGTGCTGACCGCACACCCGGCTGATGGCGCGTTTTTCACCAGTGATTTCCCGGTCGCGTTCGGACCATCCTATCATCCGAATGTAATCAGCAAGACCGTACCGCTGGCGCCTCATATCGCCATCTGCATCCACCCCCAGCTCACTGAGCGCGGCAAGCACCTCGATTTCACGTTCCCCAATTTTCGCGCGAAGTTCCGCAGGTTGAACAGAGATCAGATCGTGCCGCGGTGACGGCGGCGACGAAGGACGCGAGCAATCCCGATGGTCTGGATGTCGTCTACTGGATCGCGCCGGAAAACGGCGCCGCGAAGTCTGCGGAGCCGCATGTCTTCCATCTCTGCGCAGCCGTCAGTCCGCTGAAGGACAAGATGGTGAATAGCGGCTCGGTGACGGAGGCTTACGCGCAGAACGCCATCCGCATCACCAAGCAGATCGATATGGAACAGAAGCAATGCGGGTTCACCGGCGCAACCAGCGCCAATTGAACCCGCCCCGGCTCGTTTAGCTCCGGCTTGTCTACCTGCGTTCCAGGCAGGCCGTCCTCTTCCTGCAGGATCATACCGTGAAACACGCCGAGCAACCGACGATTATGCCACTCGATCGCCCTTTTTGACCTTGACCGTTCTGTTATCTACGCCCGGCAGCATCTTGGCGGGGTCGCGGGTGACGACGACGTCGAGCACCGACGGCCCGTCGCTCGCCATTGCTTCGAGCAGTGCAGCCTCAAGCTTTTCAGGGTCCTCGACACGGATAGCGTGGCAGCCCATGGCCTTCGCCACGGCCGCATAGTCAGTCTCGACGAGGTCGGACGCGTGGTAGCTGCCCTCACCGTAGACGAGGTGCTGGAGCGCCTTCACGTAGCCCGACGCGGCGTTGTTCACCACGATGACTGTCAAGGACAAGCCGAGCCTCCTCGCCGTCTCCATCTCGCCGAGCATCATATTGAAACCGCCGTCACCTGTGAGGGCGAGAACCTTGCGGCCCTTGGCGCCGAGCGCGGCACCCATCGCACCCGGAAGGCCGTAGCCGATCGAGGCGAAGCCGCGGTCGGGAACGAAGTGCCTACCCGGCTCCTTGGTGTCGAAGAGCAGGCCGGCCCAGTGCGCCGCGAAGCCGCCGTCCGCAACGAGGATGCCGTCTCCCGGAAGTGTCTTGTTGATCTCGGTTAGCATACGGGCCATCGATACCGGGGTCCCGCCGGACTCAAGGTTGGCGCGCACGCCTTCGCGCCAAGCGGCCATTTTCTTCGGGACTTCCGCCGCATAGCCATCCTGGCGCTCCTTCAGCGAAGGGGCGCGATCTCCCAACGCAACCGCTAGATCCTTCAACGTTTCCGACACGTCGCCCCAGAGGCACAGGTCAGGTTCCGCCGTGCGCCCGAACTCTTCGGCTACGAGGTCTACGTGGATGAGAGTCTTTCCTTTCGGCGGGACCGAGTAACGCTTGGTGGCGATTTCGCCGAGCTTGCAGCCGAGCGAGACGATCAGGTCGGCCTCTTCGATGAAGGCATTGGCGATCCGGTCGTAGCGGCCGAACAGGCCGAGGCTGAGGCCGTCGCTGCAGGGGATCGCGCCCTTCCCGGTGAGAGTGTGGGCTACAGGGAGGTTAAGCGACCGAGCGAAGCGCGTGAGTTCTTCGGCCGCGCCGCTCAGGTGGACGCCGCCGCCGGCCAAGATCACCGGCCTCTTCGCGCCGGCGAGCAGCTCGGCGGCCTTCGCGATGTCATGCGAAGCCGGGCGGCAGCGCAGCGCCGGAATGCCACGGTGCCTCGGGTTGCCATGGAATTCAGCCTCATCGAACTCGTAGGTGTCGTGCGCTATGTCCTCGGGCACGTCGACGACAACCGGCCCCGGCCTTCCCGAGGTGGCAACCGCGAAAGCGCGCCTCATTAGCTCCGGGATGCGCGAGATGACCTCGACGCGGATGATCTCCTTGCAGGCGGGCCGCAGGATATCGACCTGGCGGCTTTCCTGCGTCATGTTCTTCCACGAATGCTCGCGGTGCGTGTCGCCCGCGAGCACGACCATCGGGGTCCCGGCGTTGAGCGCCTCCACCAGTCCAGTGACAAGGTTTGTCGCACCGGGTCCGAGCGTCGCGTCGGAAAGGCCTACTTTGCCCGTCACCTTGGCATAGGCGTCGGCCGCGAAGATCGCCGCGCGTTCGTCGTTGATGAGGTGGTGGCTCAGGCCGAGCCTGCGAGCCGCGTCGTAGAAAGGCAGGAGCTGGAACCCGCCCATTCCGAACATCGGGCCGCCGTCGAATGCCTTGAGCATTCGTGCCAGCGCTTCGCCTCCACTCATCTCGATCTTTGTCATGTCATATCTCCGTGGGATTCCGGTAGGTCGTCTTAAAGTGTCAGGCGAGGCCCGACGGGCGCGCGCGGTGCCAGTCCGTGCGTTGTTGTATCGCGTGCGCGGCAGCGAGGAGGAGGCGCTCTCGGTAGGGGGCGGCGACCAGCTGCGTCGACAGCGGCAGCCCGGCCTCGTCGAAACCGCAGGGAACGGCAATGGCGCAGAGGCCGAAATAGCTGGCGAAGCGTGTGAGCCTGCTCGGCGACAGGTCGCTCTCGTCGAGCGTCGCGACGGGGCGGGCTGATATGGGCAGCGTTGGCAGGGCAATCAGGTCGAAGGCTTCGAAGCGGCGGAGGAACTCCGCCTGACGGATCTTCCGCTGGGCAAGCGCGATGGCGTAATGGTGCGCGGGGATCGTTGCGCCCTTGAGTATTCTCGCGCGGGACGCGGGGTCGCCTGGAATCTCGCTCTCGGCATCCATGCCGCACTCTGCGTAGGCCTCGCTCGCGATGATCGTTCCCGTCGCTTCCTGCTCGGCGGCGAAATCCATGCGGCGGTCCATCTCGAACGACCTCGTGCCCGCGTCTCTCAGCGCGTCGAGCGCGTTCTGAAATGCCGGCATCACGGCAGGATCAGTCACGCCGAGGTCTTCGGTCCGGGGCACCGCGATACGCAGGTTGGCGGGAAGGCTGTCGAGGCCCGCCGCGAAGGTTTCGGGCTGTGCCCCAAAGGTCTTCGGGTCAAGCGGGTCGGGACCGTGGATCGCATCGAGGAGGAGCGCGAGGTCTCGCGCGCTCCATGCCATCGGTCCGGCGGTATCGAGGGTGCGGCTTACGAAGGCCATGCCGGCGTTGCTGACGCGGCCCTCGGTTACCTTGAGGCCGGTCAGTCCGCAGAAGGCCGACGGAATCCTGACGGAGCCGCCCGTGTCCGTGCCAATGGCGCCGAGCGCCATTCCTGCGGCGACTGCTACGGCGGAGCCGCTGCTCGATCCGCCCGGAGACCTATGTTCTTTGAGGTCCCAGGGATTACATGGCGTTCCCCAGCCCTGGTTCGTGCCCCACCCCCCGAAGGCAAACTCGACGAGGGTCGTCTTGCCGACGATGACCGCACCCGCGGCGGTCAGCCTGCGCACCACCGTCGCTGACGAGGCAGCCGCCTCCCTTCCTTTGCGGGTGAGCGATCCTGCCGCCGTCACGTGCCCCTCGACGTCGATGAGGTCCTTGACCGCGACGGGAACGCCGTGGAGCGGGCCGAGGACGCTTCCGGCGCGTGCTTCGGCGTCGCGCGCCCTCGCGATCCCCATCGCCCTGTCCGCGAAGGTCTCGGAGAACGCGCCGAGGCGGCCGTCATGCGCGGCGATCCTGCCGAGGCACTGCTTCGTCAGCTCAGCGGACGAAAACTTGCCGTCACGGATGCGGGCCGCCGCTTCCCAGAGGTCGAGCGCGCGGGTGTCGTTGCTGATGTTCATAAAATTGCCTCAGGCCATCTTGCAGCTGAGCGCGCCGTCGACCGACAGCGTGGCTCCTGAAACGTAGGACGCGTCTTCTGACGCGAGGAAGGCGACCACCTTCGCGACCTCCTCCGCCGTGCCCATGCGTCCCGAAGGACAGCGCAGCGACCGCCGCCTCATCACCTCTTCAAGTCCTGCCGGGTCGGCCTCGAATGCCGCCCGCACCATCGGGGTGTCGATGAGGCCGGGCAAGACGACGTTGGACCGGATGCCTTGCGCCGCGTGGGAGACTGCAAGCGAACGGGCGAAAAGGTTGAGGGCGGCCTTCGAGGCCCCGTAAGCCACGTTCGGCGTCGCCGAGGTGAGCGTGCTGGCGATTGAGGAGACGAAGACGAACGAACCGCCGCCCGCGGCTTCCATGCCGGGCAGGAGCGCCTGCGTGCAGTGGAGCGCCCCGGCGACGTTGACCGCCATCGTCCTGTCCCAAGCCGCCCGCCCGAGTGCCTCGACACTCCCCATGATCTGAATACCGACGTTGAAGATGCCGATCGTTACCGGCCCATTGTCGGCGCCGAATGCCTCGACGGCCTGCCTGACTGCTTCTTCGTCGGTCACGTCGGCGCAGGCCGCCCGTGCCTTCAGTCCTTCCAATGTGATCGCGTCGGCGGTCGCCCGAGCATTCTCCAGGCTCGCGTCGAGGCACAGGACATGCGCGCCGCGACGAGCGAGTTCGAGGGCGATGGCCCGGCCGATGCCGTCACGGCCGTCGCGCGATCCCGCGCCGAAGACGGCTGCGGCTGCTTCGATGCGGCTCAAGCTATCATCCTCGACTTGAACCCGGCCATGCCGATGCGCAGGAAGTCGTTGGCGTGGCAGTAGAGAAAGGTCGCACCCGACTCCTGCACCTCACGGACGTTCTCTTCCGTCACTAGCATTCCCGCGCGCTTTCCGGCCGCTACGATCCTGGAAGTCGTCCGGGCGACCAAGTCCTTCACCTCCGGTGCTTCCAGGCAGCCGGAATGACCGAGGCTCTTCGAAAGGTCCACCGGGCCGATGAAGAAGGCGTCGATCCCGTCGACCGAGAGGATTTCGTCCAGCGCCTCGACGGCGGCGAGGCTCTCGATCTGGATGACTACGGTCTTCTGATCATGGTTGCGGGGGAAGACGTAGCGCACGGTATCGACTATCTCGCGAGCGGTCCTCCCGTCGTCCACCCGAGGCGCGACGATGCCATCCACTCCGCGCAGCATCATTCGCTCGATCATCCAGGGATCGCGCGACCAGAGCCGCACGAGCGAGGTCACGTGCCCGAGCCGGGCGGCGCGGGCCATGTTCTCAACGCTCTCGATATCAGGACTGCCCTGTTCGCAATCGAAGAAGAGCGCGTCGCAACCGATGGCGCAGAGGTAGTCGACGAGGCCCGGCGACGGGTGGTCGACGTTAACGACGAGCGCGGGCACCCCCGATTTCAGCCTTGTCTTGAGGTCCATGGTACCCATTACCAGAGCGCTCCGAGCGCGATCGAGGGGACGGCGATAAGCATGCCGATGATGAGGAGGTCGGCGATGATGAAGGGAATGGAGCCGACGAACACGTCCCTCAGCGAGACCCCTTTCACGCTGCCGGCGACCACAAAGGCGTTGACGCCGATGGGCGGGGTCACCGCACCGATTTCGATCGTCTTGGTAACGAGGATGCCGAACAGGACCGGGTTGATGTCCGATTGCACGACGATCGGGAAGACGATCGGCATCGTCAGGAAGATCATCGAGATGCCATCGATGAAGCAGCCGAGGATGAGGAACGGGATCAGCAACAGGATCGTCATCTCGGTCGGACCGAGATTCAGGCTTCCGGCCCACGAAGCCACCATCTGCGGTATCTGCGAAGTCGCCAGCGCGGTGCTGAAGAGGGCTGAGCCTGCGACGAGAAGCAGAATGGTCGCCGTCGCCGATCCCGTGTTGAGCAGGCCCGACGTTAGGGCCTTTAGCCGTTGCGAGCCACGGATCATCGTGATCAGGAGCGCCGCTCCCGCGCCGAAGGCCGCTGCTTCCGTCGCCGTGGCGATGCCGAGGTAGAGCGGCACCATGACCAGTGCGAAGAGGAGGACGATCTCCCATGAGTGGAGCAGCGTCTTGAAGCGGCGCTCCATCGGGGCCTTCGGCAGTGCCGTCGCCGCGCGGGTCTTCGGGTTCGTGCGCACCATCATCCAGATCGTGACCGCGTAGACGATCGCCGACAGGATTCCCGGCACGATGGCCGCGATAAACAGGTCGGCGATCGGGGCCTGCGTGGCGATGGAGTAGATGACGAGGATGCTGCTGGGCGGGATGAGGACCCCCAGCGTGCCAGCGACCGCGACGGTGGCGCCCGCGAGCTTCGGGCCGTAGCCGCTCTTCAGCATCTCCGGGATCGTGATCTTGGCCATCGTCGCCGCCGTGGCGATGCTCGAGCCGCAGACTGCGGCGAAGCCCGCGCACGCGAAAACGGTGGCTATCGGCAGTCCTCCCGAGATGTGCCCGAACCATGCTTTCGCGGTATCGAAGGCCCGGCCCGTGATCCCGGCGGAGAACGCCATGTGACCCATGAAGAGAAACAACGGGATAGTGATGAGGCTGAGCTCGCCGATGGACGAGTAGGGCAGTCCCGACAGAATAAACGTGGCACCGGCAATACCGCTGGTGAGAAGCACTCCCAAGCCACCCATCAGCAGAAGCGCGAAGGAGATCGGCACGCCGAGGACGAGGAGCGCGATGAGGCCGAAGACCGTGAGAAGACCGACTGTGAACGGATCCATTGGGGCTCCTCCTAGATTTCGGTGGTGTATTCGGCGGGGTCCTCGGGACTCCGCTTCGGCTCAGGCGCCCACGAGGGTGCAACCACCCGCAGGAGGTCGATGAGCAGCTGAACCGTAAGCATCCACAAACCGACCGCGATCACGATGCGGGCGGGCCAGACCGGGAAGGAGATGACCGAGAACGTGGACTCGTTGATCGTGTAGGCCATGACGGCGCGCGAGGTCGTCAGCCATGCAAACATCCCCGCGACAACGAGCTGCGCGGCGTAGATGAAGAACTGGCTTACGGGCACGAGGGAGGACGGCAGGTTGTCGAGAAGGATCCGGACCTGGAAGTGCTCCTTGCGGCACTGGGCCGAAGCCTGCGCAAGAAACACCAGGACGACCAGGGTCAGGATGTTGAACTCGGATATGCCCTGCATTGAATACGAGGCAAACGAGCGCGTTATCGCGTCGGGCACGATCGTGACGATGAAGAGGATGATGCAAACCCCAGAGATGGAGCCTGCGCCGAGATTGAACTTCTCTATGTAGTCGAGAAGGGTTCTGGTGCCGTCGCGCATCGCCGCGTCCTCCCTGCCGCCCGGTTACTTGCCCTTGCGCTCGACGTAGCGGCGGATGCCCGTCACGTACGGGCGCTCGGCTTCCTTCGCCTTCACCGTCTCGCGGTACTGTTCGAGGAATGCGTCCGGGTTCTCGACGGAGCGTGCGGCCCTGCCCTTCCAGGCGTTGTAGGCAGCATCGAAACCGGGGCCGGCCCAGGCCTTCGCGTCTTCTTCGGGAATATCGATGACGGTGACCTTCTGCGATCCCGAAAGTTTCTCGACCATCGCATCGACCTCCTTGTCGAGTTCGCCGACGTAGTGCTCGGCCATCTCGGAGGCGACCTCATCCATGACCTTCCGGGTGGCATCGTCCAAGCCGTCCCACTTCGCCTTGTTCATGACGACCGTCACGACAGCGTAGCTCCCGGCGCCCCCAGCGTCGGAAACATAGGGGATGATGTCGGCCAGGCCCGTCTTCACGCCCTGGTCGAAGGGCGTTGCGCTCACGCCGTCGACGCCGCCGCGCTGGACGAGGTCGAGGGCTTCGGACCACGGGATGCCCACGGGAGTCGCGCCCAGCGCGCCGAGCGCGTCGGCCACGCCGAGGGTCACCCGGATGCGTTGACCCTTCAGGTCGGCCGGAGTGCGTATCTCCTTGTTGGTCCAGAGCGTGTTCTCGCCGGAACCCATCGCGAAGAGGAGGTGCTGGTTGTGCTTCTCGAACTCGGCCTTCAGCTCGGGGCTCGATGCGTACATTTCCTTGAACGCCGCGGTCGTGGCATAGGGGTTGCTGGTGATGTATGGAAGCGTCACGCCCGTCAGCGGGAACTGTTCGGGCTCGAACGCGCCGGGCACCGTGACGGCGATGTCCACGGCCCCCGCCGACACGCCCGGCGACAGCTCGCGCGCCTTCAAAAGACTTCCGCCGTAGTAGGTCTCAAACGTGATCTTGCCTTCGGTGCGCTTTGTCACCTCTTCGATGAAGCGCTTGGCGGCAATCTCGTAGAAATCAGTCGTGGAATAAAGGCTGCCGTAGCGCAGCTTCATTGGCTCCTGCGCGAGCGCCGGGAGCGCCGAAACCGAAGCCATTCCGACAACGATGGCGGCTGTCGCGATTTTCTTGAACATGGTCATGGCATTCCCCTTTTTCTAATTGACGAGTTCTGGATTCGTTGAGGCCCCTGGGCCAAATTGGTTCAGGCGGAAGCTCCGCCGTATTCGGCGGACAGCAGGGAGACTTCGGCCCGCAGGCACGCGAGCGCCTTCTCCTGCCGCGCGGTGTCGAGGCGCGTCCTGATGGCAGCGACGCTGAGCGACGCGATCGGCCGCCCGTCCTGATCGAGCACCGGCATGCCGACGGCGCACATCTCGGCGACGACGTCGCCTTCCACCCACGAGAAGCCCGTAGCACGCGTCGTCTCGACGGCCGCTCGGATGCGCTCGGCCGTGAAGCCGGGGAAAAGTTCGAGCCGGGTCTCCTCCGAGCCGATGACCTGCTCGCGGTCGGCCTCGTCGAGGAAGCTTAGGAGCGCGAGGCTGCCCGCGCCGACGCCCAGCGGCCTGCGCTCTCCGGGCTGGAGTGTCATCGGCCTCAGCGGATAGGTACCGTCGGCGCGATCGATGCAGATAGCAAATGGTCCGGCTCGCACCTGCAGGAAGGCCACGTCGCCCGGGTCCGTGGCGAGCCTCTCTAGCGAGCCGCGCGACATGCCCTTGATGTCGAACATGCGTGTCGCTGCATTGCCGAGCGAGAGCGTCTCTGCGCCCAGTGAGAAGAGCCTGCCTGCCTTCTTCCGTACAAGTCCTTCCTGCACGAGCGCCGCGAGAAGGCGGTGCATCGTCGGCTGTGGGATTCCCGTCTTGGCGGCGATGTCGCTCGCACGCATTCCCGCGTCTGGTCCCGAGGCGATGGCGCGGAGCGCAGCCATCGCGCGGTTCAGCAGCTGAATCTCACCAGTAGTTCCCATTTATTCACTCAGTGAATTTTTTTATGATTATTAGATCGTATAGTGATAAAAACTATTGTCAACATGTTTGCTATCGGCCATCTTCCGGCTTCCTCAGGTCGCCTGCAGCAACGGGCGGCCGACCACACGCGATCACCAAGGAGGACCGATGAGCGCGACAGCAAAGAAGTCGATCTACGAGCCGGACCAGGAGGGCCTTTACTTTCCGCGCATGCCGGAATTCAAGTCGGTGGCGGAGGAGCGCCTGCATCGCAAGCAGAGGCTGGCGGCTGCCTGCCGGGTATTCGCCCGCTACGGCTACGAATACGGCTTCGCAGGTCACATCACGGTCCGCGACCCCGAGCACCCCGACCTCTACTGGACGAATCCCTTCGCCATGGACTTCGGCCGCGTGAGGGTCTCTGATCTTCTGCTCGTCGACCATGATGGCAAGGTCATCGAGGGATCATGGGCCGTGAACCGCGCGGGATTCGTGCTCCACGCGGCGATCCACGAGGCCAACCCCCACGTGCTCGCGTCCTGCCACGCGCATACAACCTACGGCATGTCCTGGGCGGCGCTCGGGCGGCAGCTCGATCCGATCACCCAAACCTCGGCGGGTTTTTTCGAGGATCAGGCCCTGATCACGGACGAAGCGGGTGCGGTCGTCGTCGAGCGCAAGGCAGGCGGCAATGTCGCGGCGGCATTCGGCAATGCGAAGATCGCCATCCACCAGAACCACGGCCTCTTCAGCGTCGGCCGCGAGAGCGTCGATGAGGCAGCATGGTGGTTTATTGCGGCGGAGCGGGCCTGCGAGATCCAGATCAAGGCGGAATCCACTGGCCATCCGCTCAAGATCATCCCGCCAAAGGCAGCGCTCCACTCGCGCGACCACCTGGCGACGCCTTATATGGCATGGATGCACTTCCAGCCGATCTATGACGCAGTTTGCCGATCTGATCGCGACCTTTTTGAATAGGCATTGAAGGCAGGCGCTATTTCGATAACAGCGTTCGAAAAACAGGGGCCTTCTTCGCAGCGAAGGCCCTTTCTTCGAGAGCTGACGCCTGGTTTGTTTGACCCCTCAACGAAAAGCTCTCACAGGCGTGGGCAACATCTCAGTAAGGCGCGCCGCCGTATCAACGATCTGCCTAATCCAAGCTTCTACAACTGAGACGAATGTCTGACTTCGACCACCATTCCGCTTTCCACCCCATAGCCGGCGAAACGCGCATGCTGATAGCCAGCAAGCTCATCGCTCGCGCAGAATTTTCGCCATCGCCCGCCCCTTGGCAAGCTCGTCGATCAGTTTGTCCAGGTAGCGCATTTCCCGCATGAGGGGTTCCTGGATTTCTTCCACGCGATAGCCGCAAATCAAACCTGTGATAAGCGATCGCGCAGGGTTCAGATGAGGCGCCTGCTCGAAGAAATTCTCGAAGGTTGTTTTCTTGGCCAGTTCCTCATCCAGTGTCTCCTGGCTATGCCCGGTCAGCCAACAAATGATTTCATCGACTTCCGCTTTCGTGCGTCCCTTTTTCTCTGCTTTGGCGATGTAATGGGGATACACGCTGGCGACGCTGATCGAATAAACGCGGTGCTTTTTCATGCCTCATCCTGAACACACCAGATCGCCCGGTCTGCAATAGCCGATAGCCCCACATCACAGACCCGAATAGACAATAACATGAAACCTCCGCCGTTCCGAAAGAACGAATACTGGGATGGAAGGAAGCTTCTCGCAGTCTTACCGAAACGAGCCGTCAAACCGCGACCTTCCCGGAAACCCAGACACTTTCGAGACGATACAGAATTATTTCCAGCGTGCCGCAAGCGTCGATCAGAGGTCAGGGACTTTGATCGACTGGCTTTTCGTCTGGCTCGACCATTAGGCTGCCTGCGGCCACATCATCAGGGATCTCACGCAAAAAGTTTTGCCCCTTCTGCAGTCGGCGACCCAAAGTTTCCAAGAAGCCCTCGTAGCGTTCGCGCCCTTTGATCTGCGCAGCGAATTGCGCGTCTGGAGGTAGCGGTGGCGTGATCGTCAACCAGAAGCGGACGAACAGCGCCAGCGTTTCGGCGGTTATGCCGAGATCGCGTTCTATGCGTTGCGCCTGACGGGAGAGCCGGTCCATCCGACGTGTGAATGCGGCTTCGCGATTGTCGGCGGCATCGGGCGACAAGAATGATGCCACGGCTGCCTCGACGATAGCTGATCGCGAAAGCTTCTTGCGTTCCGACAGCTCGTTGATCCGGCCGATTAATTCGACGGGCAAAGTTAGATTCAGACGATCGCGCATTGCAGTCTCCTACAGATTCATGCCGCCATCGGGATCGAGCGAAACCTGGCGCGCCGCGCCTGTCATTTGGCGGCGCAGCGCCTGCCGCCGACGAGCGACATCCTCCGGTTCCTCGTCGAGCAAACCCGCGAACTCTTTCCCCGGCATCTGCTTGACGGTCTCCTTGACGATGGCGACGTGATCGGGAAGCTCGGGTTCTCGGCGCAAGCCACTGTTGGCCTGATCGCTCAATGCCTTCTCCAATTCGGCCAGAAGTACCGCGTCCTGTTTCATTGGCGAGAGCGCCGACCAACCGTCTGTAAAGGTTGTGCACCCAGAGATCTGTGGATCTGGTGGCGGCAATACGCGCTCCATGAAGCGGGAGTCCTCGTAGTAACGCGCCTTCTTCGCCCGGATCGGCGCGGTACCGGCGATCATGACGATCTCGTCGTCGGGCGGTAACTGCATCACCTCGCCCGGGGTCAGCAACGCACGCGCGGTCTCCGATCGTGAGACCATAAGGTGCCCAAGCCACGGCGAAAGCCGGTGCCCGGCATAATTCTTCATCGCCTTCATTTCGGTCGCGGTGCCAAGTGCATCGGACACGCGCTTGGCGGTCCGTTCGTCGTTGGTCGCGAAGCTGATCCGTACATGACAGTTGTCGAGGATAGAATTGTTCGCCCCGTAGGCTTTCTCGATCTGGTTTAGGGACTGCGCGATCAAAAAGCTCTTGATTCCATAGCCAGCCATGAAGGCAAGTGCCGACTCGAAGAAGTCGAGGCGGCCGAGAGCTGGAAACTCGTCGAGCATCATCAGCATACGATGCCTGCGTTCCTTCGCGTTAAGGTCTTCGGTCAAACGCCGGCCGATCTGGTTGAGCACCAGGCGGATCAGCGGCTTGGTGCGCGAGATGTCGGATGGCGGCACGACGAGATAGAGCGTTGCCGGACGCTGGTCAGCGATCAGATCGGCGATCCGCCAGTCGCAACGCCGCGTCACCTGGGCAACGACGGGATCGCGATAGAGCCCAAGGAACGACATGGCGGTGGACAGCACGCCGGAGCGCTCATTGTCGGATTTGTTCAGCAGTTCGCGCGCCGTGGACGCGACAACGGGATGTGGCCCGGTCGACCCAAGATGCCGCGTCGTCATCATCGCCTTCAGAGTCGCCTCGATCGGCCGCTTCGGATCGGAAAGGAAACGGGCGACGCCGGCTAGCGTCTTATCTGCCTCGGCATACAGGACATGGAGGATCGCACCGACCAGTAGCGAATGACTGGTCTTCTCCCAGTGATTGCGTCGTTCGAGCGAACCTTCGGGATCGACGAGCACGTCGGCGACGTTCTGGACGTCGCGGACTTCCCAGTCGCCGCGGCGCACCTCGATCAGCGGATTGTACGCGGCGGATTTGGGGTTGGTCGGGTCGAACAGCAGTACGCGGCCATGCTTTGCCCGGAAGCCGGCTGTGATCTGCCAGTTCTCGCCTTTGATGTCATGTACGATGGCCGAACCCGGCCAGGTGAGCAACGTCGGCACGACCAGGCCGACGCCCTTACCGGAACGGGTCGGGGCGAAGCACAGTACGTGCTCGGGCCCGTCATGTCGGAGATAGTCGTGCTTCAGCTTGCCAACAACGATGCCGTCCGGGCCGAGCAGCCGGGCAGCCTTCACCGCGTTCTTGTCCGCCCAACGCGCCGAGCCATAAGTCTCAGCGGCTTTGGCTTCCCGCGCGCGCCAGACCGACATGCCGATAGCAACTGCGATCGAGATGATACCGCCGGACGCAGCAATAAAAGCGCCGTGTACAAATATCTTTGGTGCATAGGCATCATAGGAGAACCACCATGCGAAGAAGGCCAGCGGGAAATAGACCGGCATCCCGGCGAGCCCGAACCACGGCGCTCCGAGCTGGGCCTGAAAACCCAACTGCCAAGCAACATACTGAGTCGCCGCCCAGGTCGTGATCAGCACGATCAGGAAGACGGTTGCGATCTGGCCCCAAAGGATCTTGGTCGCTGACATCTGCGATGCTCCCTTTCGCTTATTTCTGGCTACAGGCCCAGATCGCGTTTGCGCCCCAGGCTCCATTCGATGCCGCCATCACTGCGAACGACACCATTGATGCGCTGGCCAAGCTTCCTCTCGATCGCACGCGACCAGGGCACGAGCTGGAATCCGAGTTCACTTTCGATCATCGCAAAGCGTCCTGATGAGAGCGTCAGCCGCTGGCGACAGACGCCCGAGACAGGCTCTCCGCCCTGCGGCTTCACACGCTGTAAACCCATTGCGGCCGACAGCTTGTCGCCCACAGCGTCCAGCTCACGCCCTCGCAGCATACTGAGAAGATTGCGCTGCAGAATGATGCGCTGACCCTGGCGGCGGGCGAGCCCCTCGTCCACGAGATGTTCGGCGCGCGCCTGCATGGCGTCACGCGCCTCGCGGCCGAACCCACCCATGGAAAGCGGCATCGGTTCGCGCTCGACCAGACGATGGTCGAGCCAGGTGGCGCCCGGCGCCGTGATCTGGGCGCGAAGATCGAGATCGGAACGGGTGGCTAGCACGAGCGTCGGTCGCTCGTCCTCCGGACCGCCGAAGCGGCGCACCTCGACGATGCCACCGACAGGCGGCGCCTGCTCGAACGCCTCGACGCCACGGAAGCGGACATGGTGGGCCCGGCCGTCGATGCCATCGATCACGGCATATGCTTGACCGGTCAACTCATCATGCAGACCCTTGTCAACCAACCGGCCGATGATCGGTGAGCTGGCCTCACCGTCGATGACATAGTTGGCAACGCCGCGATCCTGTCCGCGCTCAGTGAAGGCCCGGTGCATGGTCTTGATGATGTCACCACGCATGCCGAGATCACGAAGATGGCGTTCGGCTTCCAACCCGACCATCCACTCCCCAGGGCCAGCAGAGGTGGCGAGACCCATCTTCTCCAGATGTTGGAGACGGCCGATCATCAGGCGCCTGGTTTCCGAATCTGTTGGGCGGGGTGCCTTGGGGCGCAGGTCGATGTAACCGACGTCGTCGGCATTGAGGCGGATTTCGACATCAAGGCGCGTCCAGCGCTCGGCTGTGACTTCCTTTTGCAGGGCATTGCGGATTTCGTGCTCAGCTTTTGGGCCGAGTTCAATCGACACCAGATCCTCGGCGCGCGAGCGAAAGCCCCTGCTGATGTAATCGCGCGAGACCACGAGGTCGGTTCCGGCCTGATCCACGCCACGCACAAGCAAGTGGACATGCGGATTATCGGTATTCCAGTGATCGACAGCGATCCAGTCGAGCCGTGTCCCCAGATCGGCTTCCATCTGCTGTGCGAGATCGCGTGTGAAGGCCTTGAGATCAGCCATCTCGCCGGCGTCCTCGGGTGAGACGATGAAACGAAAATGATGTCGGTCGCCCTTGCACCGGTCGCCAAAAGCCAGATCGTCGGCGCGATCGGAGTCGGCGTCGAACATGATGCCCTTTTCATCATTCCGACTGACGCCCTCCCGCTTCAGATAGGACAGATGCGCAGACAGCGGCGCCGATCGGAAGGACCGGCCCTGATGGCGCACAACGCGCGCCTTGACGACGACGCGGCGCGACGACGAGAACAAGCGGCTGCGGCTGAAACTGCCGCGTCCTCTGCCGAAGGTCGAGCGGCCATAGCCCGAGGCGCGTCTGCCTGACGCCGAAGCGGCGGTATGGCCGGCCTTCTTCGCGGCCCGCAGCACCTGGTTGAGAAAGCTCTTCGCCTTCAGCGCACGCGTGGTTCTGATGCGGCCAGGCCGGATCCGAATATCGCTGTCGCCTTCGCTCATAGTGAGCCCTCGGGAAACGGCAATTCAGGCCCGTGCATAAGTAAGCCTTGAAATCCCTCACAAAAACCGGGCTTCATGCCCGCGACCGAACGCCATGCACGCCGAAACCCAAGACTCTTCAGAGGCTTACAGGGTTTCGTGCATGCGCTTTTATCTCGCCTTCCGTTGGTCGTCTCTCCCTGCTCCTCCTGCCTTGCCACCGGATGTGACCAAAACCTCACCACAACACGCCAGAGCATGATTGGGATCATTGCGACTTTCCCGGGGGATTTCGGGTGATGAACAGCCCATCCGACTGCGGGGCGATGGCGGAGAGATCACGCACATTCGCTGCTGTCGGCGCATCGTCCGGATCACCGCCACGTTGCACTGCATCAGCCGTCTCTGCGCGCTCTGGCTGCACGACGAAGAGCGGCGCGCTTTTCCAGGCCTGCGGATCGGCCGCAGCAACGGCCAATTCACCGCCGCCCAAGATAGGGACGATCGCGGCCACATAGGCGCGCGTCTCCGCCGGCAGTGGACGGCCGGCGAGATGTTCTTCATAGCGGCCAGGCCCTGCATTGTAGGCAGCAAGAAATCCCGGCAAGCCGTAGCGATCGTGCATTTCGCGCAAGTAGGCCGCGCCCGCGAGGATGTTGTCGCGCGGATCGAATGGATCTGCACCCAGCGAATGGCGGATACGCAAATCGGCCCACGTCTTGGGCATGATCTGCATCAGGCCTATCGCTCCCTTTGACGAGATGGCGCGGGCATTGTTTCCACTCTCGGCCCACATTACCGCTGTGATCCACGCCGGCGGAATGCCGAAGCGCTGTGCGGCATCCGCGATGTGAGCGGCATACGAACCGCTCGCACCCGCACGTTCGATCGGAGAGACTTTTGCCGGCACGATTGCGAGCGGCGCGCCGATGAGAAACAGGCCGGAAAGAAGAATGAGGCCTGCACATCGGGCAGCATGATGACGCCCGGCGGCACTGAAGTCGCACACTCGTGGGGACAGAGAATGCAACAGCTCAGTCTCGCTTGGCGCGTTTTTGTGGACGGTTCCAGTGCAGCGCCCAGACGGTTTTGTCGTCGGACGACTGAAACAGGTTGGCACGGACCGGCTGCATGAAGACGGGATCGTCAAGCTGCAACGAGACATAGTCGCCGGCGCGTTCGCCGGTGCGTTTCCAACCGGCACCAATCTCCGGCCCGTCCTCGTCGCGGAGGTGAATGCGATAGTCGGGCGCGTTTTCTGCGTCGGACGATTCGACCGGCGCGACCTTCACCTCGACGTCGAGCCACAAGGTGCGGATGTGGCCGGAATAGCCCGACTTGGTGCGGATGAACTCTCCGATCTGAGGCATGTGGAAGCTCCTTTGCTATGTGGTGATGGATGGGATTGAGGCGTGTCACCGCTTCGGCGCACGCCATTCAAATTGGCAATCGCCTTCTTCGTCGGTGTAGAGAGGTGTTGCTCGACCGATAATCGAACTGGCCGGCATCGGTCCAAAGTATCGGCCGTCGAGGCTATCGCGGACCTGCCAGTTCATCAGGAAGACCTCGCCCGTTGCGATGATATGACAGCCTTGCCAGCTTGGCAGAATTCGGCCCAAGCGGTCGTGATCGAGCGCCTCGGCCATGTCGATACCGTCTACCGAAATCGTGCGACCATTGCGGCAGACCTCCTGCCCAGGAAGCGCCAGAACGCGCTTCAACAATGGCACGCCGCGCGGCAGGTAGCCGCGTTCGGCAAGGAAGGTTGCAAGCAGCTCGGGCGCATCAATTGCGACAAGATCGGCTACCTCTAACCGCGCCACCGGATCGATCGTATAGAGCCCGATCGGCGTGCTGGCAGATGAGTTCCAGACGAATTTCAACTGAGTTGGGATGAAGGCCGAGAGCGCAACACCCACCGCTGCAAAACAAGTCGCCATGACATAACCGAAGCGGATCATGGCTCCACACTCCGCCGAAGGAGGAAGGCCCGATGCTGCTCGATAGTGTAGCGGCGCGGCTCATGGCTGGCGGTCAGACGGTTGTGCACATGACGCCAATAGTCAGGTGAGACGTGAACTGGATCGATGCCGAGCGCATCAACGGCGTCGATCGCCTGCAGCACGCGCTCGACCTTCGGCCAACCCTCGATCTTGAGCAGAATGTCACCGCCGGGCCGCACGAAAGGCAGCGTCTGGAATAGCTCGCCTTCACCAATCGTGCGCACTATGTCGATCCGCGAAATGACCGTGCCAAAATCATTCGCTGCCCAGCGAACAAGCGCGAAAATCGTCCCTGAAGAAAAGGAAAGAACGCGCCGGTGACGGTCGAGACGCTGTTCGGACGTCTGTCGGCCAAAGCGGATCCAATGTTCGATCCGCTTCTCGATCCAGGTGAGTTCAACAAGCGTCGTGCCGGTGCTGGCGGGGCGCTGCGTCATTGTTCGGCCCCTCCTCTTGATAAGCCAGGGTCGCCGGGAAGCGCACGGAACAGTTGAAGTTGTCCGCACGCGGTTAGGAATCGTTGCCATCGCGTCATGATGAAATTGTTTCCGATCAAAGACCGTGGCGGTCGGTGCGCCCGGGCTGTGCGAAATCGTGCCGCTTGGCAGGCAATACCGTGCCGCGCGGATCGGAAGTCGAAGTGACCGCGCCTCGATTGGCCCAAGCCTGAAGATCATCGACGGCGTAGACCACCCTCCCGCCGAGCTTGCGGTAATCCGGTCCGGTTCCGTAGGTACGATGCTTCTCGAGGGTGCGGCCGGAGAGCCCGAGAAAGCGGGCAGCTTCGGGTGTGCGAAGATAGCGCGGCGGCAAGCCGGCGAGATTGTCGGACATGAGATTGTCTCCGTTGTAGTTATGAAAGCCACAGCAAATGAGCGGCGAACAATGGCAATGGTGGAGAAGGCCAAAGGCGTTGTTCAGGTGCGAAAGAGGCTTAGGCTATTTCGCACAGCAGAAAGCAAATCAGGTAGCGCGGCGGCGAAACTTCAGCAGTTGCCTGTAGCCGCCATTGATCATCTTGCGGCCGTCTCGCACCAGCCGCAGCGTCGTATGCCGGAAGGGAGATTCCTGCCATTCCGGAGCTTTGATATGGCGTTTGCCAAACAGTGCATGGGCTATCTCGAAATACGAAGCACCCTCCGAGCGTCCGTCAACGGCACGCAGCATGTGGCCTATTCGTCTTCGCTGGGTGGTGGTGAGGCGTTTGTCCGGCGCGCTGCGTCCAGCTTGCATTTTGACAAACCTGTAGATCGACGCGAGACGGTCGAGCACCTTTGAATCGAGAGGGATGACGGCTGCAAGCGGCTTGCGGATGTGGACATCAGGCAGAAGCGCTATCTGAACGTCATCTCTCGCGGGCTTCGCCCGCATGTGCAGGCCAGCTTCGTCTTGCTGTAAATGTGTGTGCGAAAATTCGACCAGTAGGTCCGAAGCGGAAACCAGCAGAGACGGCGTATTGACGAGATGAATTACGCCGGGATCGGTTTCGGTTGTCCAGTATATTGGCTGATCAGTTGCAGGCTGATCAGGGCTTGCGACGAAATCGGAGACCCCAGCGCTTTCGCATCGTTTCCAGCGACTGCGCGGCGCCATCAGACCCTTTTCGCCCGATCTGCGCGAAGTCACTCTGATATTGCGGATTCCGGCGCAGGAATTCCCACGCTACGGCGTCGGCGGATGCATCTTTGATGAACTCATATGCGGTCGAACCGCGCCATTGCGATGAATCTGGCCTCATCCACCCCCTTCCCGTTCTTCTTGCGAATCGTACCTAGGGTGGTGAAATGTGCGGTGGAATCCCTGAATTCAGGTATTGACGGTGGGCGAAATGAGAACGGAGGAATATCCGCTAGCGGACTTCCTCTGGCACCGTACGCCTTTACGGTTGCGGAAAACTCGCGCGGCGCAACGATCGATCTAACGGAAACGATTGACCTCAGTGAAAGTCTTTCTGCGCGCTATGAAATCACGCAGCAGCGGCAGGAAGAACGCTTTGCTGAAACGGCCGATGGGTGGAGCCGGTTCAAGGTAGAAGGACCGACCAACGATGTCGGTGTTGAACTCATCCAGGATAATCCAAAGGCGGAAATCCAGATCAAGTCCGGCCCGTCGCTTCTCGATATCGGGGATTTCTACGGTGAAGCGTGATGACTGCGGTTGCTTGGTTGTAATGGGAAAGAACAGCACCAGGTCGCCATCCGGGCGAGACAACCGGACGCCGACGGCAACCGGCCTGCCCTTACGCCCCTCGGTCTCACCGCTTTGGGCCTGCCTGGCCCAAAGATACGGATATCGAATGACGGCTCCAGTCTGGATGTCGTCATAGCTCATCGCCGCTCTGTCTCGTCTTCCTGCGCGTATTTGCTGACCGCATCCTCGAACTCTGCAAACAGATTGTCGGGCATGGTTTCGATTGTACCGGCGGTGCGAACGTCGGACTGACGCATCAGCCGCTTGTAATCCTCGATGTTAAGGAGAACGAGGCGTGGCTTGTTGCGCTGCGTGATCGTCACAGGGTGCCGCAACGCCTCGGCGATGATATCGCCGGACTTTCGGGAAAGATCGCTGGTCGAATAAGATCCGCTGGAGTTGGCCATATCCAATTCCTGTATTTGCTGCCACTGCTGTCATATACAGCAAATACGATAACGCTGCAAATACCCGCCCGGCGATAAACCGGGCGGGTATTCGTTTCGGGGACTTCAGTCGCCATTGCGCCGATTCGGACGGGACCAGATCAGGCTGTAGCCCTCGCCACCGTCGTCATCGAAGAGGTTGGCGAAGATCGGGGCGTTGAAGCTCGGGTCGTCGAGCTTGAGGCCCAGATAGTCGCGGCCCTCGTTGGAGCGCTTGGCCCAGGCAGCGCCGATCTCGACGCGGCCGACGAAGACCCGGTGGCTGGGAGCGTTTTCGCCGGAGCGGTTGGCTTCGGGTACGACGCGGACGTTCTTGGCCTGGATTGAGAGGGTGACGATTTCGCCGATGAACTCGTTGTTGTCGGTTTTCTTGAAGGTGCCGATGGTCGCCATGGTGGTTCTCCTTGAACTCTGTTTTCGAGCCCGCACCATTGCGGCCTCGATGGCGATCGAAGGGCCGGAGGCGACCGACGCCGCATCGCGCGCGACCGCAGCACCAGCGGAGGATGGCAGCCGGGCGAGTTTCTTGCATCGCGAGGAATGACGGCATCCCGGGCCCCCGCGCGGCCTGTCGCGTGGGGTGGGTTCCGGCAGGGGAAGAAAGTTGATCGGCGCCATTGCGGCATAGGCGGTCGAGGCGCAGCCGGCCTTTGGCCAGATCAGCCCATTGAAGAGGCCGTATTGGAGCGATCGATTGGGCAGTGATGTGCAAGGAGAACACGGCGGCCTGGGTGGCCACAAGTGACCCGCTTCGATGTTCAAAGCAATTTGTGCAACCGGCGCCAGAAACTGTGGCTGCCTCGACACGCTTCGATCAAAAGAACAAAATAGGAACAAATGCCTTGCATCGGCACGCGTATTCGTGAGAGAAAATCGCTTCATCAAGGAATTCTCACATGACCGCACCGAAGCCGGCGACGGACGGCAAAGCTATGTCCGAATTGGGGAGAGCCGCTGATCAGGCTATAGAAACATGCGGCGGCGATGCGCGGGCCGCTGTCATTGCGCTGCTCATCGCAAATGACTTTCTGGAACGAGAGCTCGAACTTACGCGCATTGCCGTTTCATCCGGTTTTTCCCGCGGCTGGCATCACAGGAAAGAAGCAATGAACAGCAAACGCAGTAGCTTCACTCCGGGCGCCAGTGTGATTGACCGTGAATACGCGCATCAGGTGGCCCTTCCCGATGATATCTGTACGCAGGAAAACTTCTCCGTCATCCTCGAATTCTTCCTGAAGCGCGGCTGGAGATATTTTACGCGCAATGTGCAAGCCGTTTGGCCGAACGGGAAGTTTCAGACCATGCGGCTATACTGTTTCACCGACCGCAAATCGGCCGAGATATTTCAGGCGTATTTCGGTGGCGAATTCTTCGATCCGGCTCGTGACCGTGACGGTGGGCGGGTTCGTGGCCTGTGGCGACGAGAAGGCGCGTGGACGCGCCTCCTGGAGAGCGGTCCGCTAAAAGTTCCAAAGATATTGAGGGACTAAAGGCGTGTCAGGCGGACGGCTCGGCTGATCGGAGGCAGGCGTTGTTCGCCCCTCTAAGGAGCGAACGGATCGATCTCATGGACGATCGCGTCTTCGTCGCCATCATATTCACTCGCGGGCATGACGGAGTGAGTGCCGTCGCCAGCGCGAAAGATGACGATCGCGGCCATAAGCGTGCCGGCGAGGCTGAAGGCGAAGGCTTGGGCGTCGTTGAGGGACATCGTTCCGGCTCCTGTTTTGAGCGGAGGACATCCCCCGCTGACAGGCGCTCGAAGTGTCGGGCTGATCGCTGCAATCACCGCGCAGGCGCAAGCAGGAGCGGCGGCACGCCATGCGTAGCCGACCCCTGGCGGGTTGAGGGCATCAAGCGGTCAGTCTGACCGAGGTCCGCGCATGAGAAGCGGCGGGTGTAGATCGCGACAGAAGCTGCAATGCCGTTCTCGGCGTAGCCCTGAGGTATCCGCAGTCAAGACGTTCTCAGCTTTCGGCACCGGCTTCTAAGGTGCTGGTGGCGGACACTCATTCCGTCTGTCGTCCACCTCGCGAGCTTTCAGGATAAAAAAAATCGGCAGACGCCCGTCCAGCGATTGGACTGCGGTGGCACTACCGGAGATGTCATTTACGACGCAAAAGCCGGTGCGCGCACACATACATGCACGAGCCCTCATGCAATCTTCCGCATTTTTCTCCGGTCTGCAGGAGCAGCTTCCCGGTCACTCCCTCGGTGAAATCGCTTTTGTCTGCATTGCAGCGCTTATCGGCGGTTTGGCACGTGGTTTCTCCGGTTTCGGCGGGGCCTTGATTTTTGTGCCCCTGGCCGGTGCGGCAATGGGTCCGAAGATCGCTTCCGCGCTTCTACTGGTCATCGATGGGATCATGACGCTGGGCATGCTGCCGAACGGCTGGAAACGAAGCAATCGACGCGATGTCTTAACCATGCTCACGGGCGCATTGGTTGGCGTTCCAGCGGGGACCGCACTGCTGGCGATGCTGCCTTCGGTGACGCTGCGCTGGATCATCTCCGTCGTGGTCTTCGGTCTCCTCGCCTTCCTGATTTCCGGATGGCGCTACCATGGCCGGCCAAGGACCCACCTCACCGTGGCCGTGGGTGCCGTGGCGGGCCTCTTTGGCGGAGCAGCGCAGATGTCAGGACCGCCGGTCGTGGCTTATTGGCTGGGAGGCGCCATCCCGCCGTTCACGGTCAGAGCCAATCTCGTCTTGTATTTCGCGCTTTCGACTGTGATCTCGACGACGTTCTATCTGATAGGCGGGCTTCTGACCGTGGAGGTTCTGCTCATCGCGCTGCTCGCCTGTCCCTGCTATGGAGTGGGATTGCTCGTCGGCTCCAGGTGCTTTGGCTTTGCAAGTGAAGCAACATTCCGCAGAATCTGCTTCCTGCTGATTGCCTTGGCTGCGCTGGCGGGCCTGCCGCTGTTTGATTAACTGCGTCCATAGTGCTCCGACACGCGTCGGCGACCAACTGACAAGACACGTTTGCAGGACAGCAAGCCTCATATGCATCAGAGCCGCCATACTGGAATGCCGAGCTTGCGAGCCTTGTCGGCCAGATTGTCCTGAATGCCGGTGCCGGGGAAGACGACCGCACCGATCGGCATAATGGCGAGCATCTGATCGTTGCGCTTGAAGGGCGCAGCCTTGGCATGTCTGGCCCAGTCGGGTTTGAAGGCAATTTGCGGTACCTTTCGATTGTCGGCCCATTTTGCGGCGATCAATTCAGCACCCTTGGGCGAACCGCCGTGCAGCAACACCATATCGGGATGCTTGGCATGAACCTGATCGAGCTTTGCCCAGATCAGGTGATGGTCATCGAATTCGAGGCCGCCGGTAAAGACGATCTTCGGACCCGGTGGGATCAGAAGCTGGTTTTCAGAGCATTTCCTTGCGGCCAGGAAATCGCGGCTGTCGATCAGCGATGCGGTCATCTTGCGATGATTGATCATCGACCCGGCGCGTGGGCGCCAGGCCGAGCTGGTGTAACGCTCGAAATGTTCTGCAGCCTGGTCGCGCATCAGTTCGAACGTGTCACGGCGCTCGATGAGGGTCCGTCCTTCAGCGATAAGGCGCTCCAGTTCGACTGACTTCACCTCGCTGCCATCCTGTTCGTTCTGCGACCGGCGCTGTGCCTGCTCGTTGTTGTCGAGTTCGCGCTCGATCCTCCCTGCTGCACGATGAAAGACGTTGACGGCGGACCAGAGAAGGTCATCAAGGTCCGGTTCGAGGCGGGTGTCCTCCAGGGTTGAGATCAGGGCGTCGAAGATGTCGGCGACGGCGCCTGCGACCTGGTTGCCATCGGGCAGAAGCCGCTGGTCGGGCTCGTCGGCGAAGGGCCTGTAGCCGTGGAGCTGGAGTTCGTTGAGGACATGGTCGGTCTGTGAGGATTCGTGGTGTGGTTCGTAATTGCTGTGCTCGCGCATGGGATGCTCCACCGGTTGGACCGCGACCGTCGCGGCCTTCATGGCGGCGAAGCGCACGGGCCGGACGGCAGGGCACCCGCAGCGCAAGCGGGAGGGCCGAAGCGCAAGCGCAGGATGGCCCAGGCCGGCTATTTTGCCTCGCGATGGAAAGCGGCCCCAAGGCCGCGCCGGAAAATAGCCGGCCTTGGCCATTGCAGGGCCGACCGGCTTGTGGGCCGATCGCCCTCTCGAAGGCCGAGGCGCGGTTCTCCCGAAGGTTGAATGCATCCGTCGATCACACGATGCTCGCCATACCGCCTCGTTCTCTTACCGCCTAGACCGCGCGTGCCATGAAGCGGGCCCGTCTTGCGGTGCGACCTGCAACCGGGCTTCCATTCGCAACGCGTCCAGGCCGAGAGTGCGGAGATCGTCATTGAAGTCGCTTAAACGGGGCGAGATGGTGATCGCCTCGATCCCGGCCGCGTTCGCCCGTTCGATCAGGCCGTCGCATGAGGGAACAACCCTCCAATGAATGCATTGACACTTAGAAGAGCAAGGCGCCTGCTCGCGCCGGAAGGAGACTGAATTTGCCCAAGACAGTTCCCACCGACAAGGCACGACAGGGTCGGCGCGGCTGGCATGTTCTGCTTGTGCTGATCTGTGCACTGCTGCTCGCGGCAGTGGCATGGCTCGCCGTGGAGTACTACGGCAAGTCGATCAAGCCCAGCGTCGGTCAACCGCTGGCCATGCAGTCGAACTAGGTTTCACCTCGCCAACTGATCGCCCTCTCGAAGGCCGAGGCGCGGTTCTCCCGAAGATTGAATGCATCCGTCGGTCACACGATGCTCGCCATACCGCCTTGTTTTCTTACCGCCTAGACCGTGCGTGCCATAAAGCGGGCCGCGTCTTGCGGTGCGACCTGCAACCGGGCTTCCATTCGCAGCGCGTCCAGGCCGAGGATGCGGAGATCGTCATTGAAGTCGCTTAAGCTGGGCGAGATGGTGATCGCCTCGATCCCGGCCGCGTTCGCCCGTTCGATCAGGCCGTCGCGCGTCCCATCACCGGCCGGATCGTTGTCTCGGACGATGTAGAGCCGCCGCAGTGTCTCGGGGAACAGGATGGCGGCGAGATGGGCTGCGGAGAGAGCCGCCAGCATTGGCATATGGGGAAGTACTTGCCGGAGCGACAGAACGGTTTCGATTCCCTCGCCGGCAGCCAGCACCTCGCCGGGAATGCCGAAGCGGACCGCGTTGCCAAGAAGGTCGCCCATCGCCCGCCGCGGCGTCTTGAGGGGCGCCTTGCCGGAACCGTCGGGCATCAGCCAGGTGCGGTGCGCGCCAGCCTGCCGCCCGGTCAAATCCGTGACGGACGCAACCATGGCCGGCCAGAGCTCGGTGGGTGAATGCTCGTCGGGTCGATAATAACAGCGCGGATGGTAGCCTAGTGCCGTGGTCTCGAAAAGCGACGTGATTGCTCGCCCGTCAAGATAGGTTTGCACGAGCGTGCCATGGATGGACTGCGTCATCGCAAACAGTCGCCGAGCCGCTTCGGTTGATCCCGATGACGCTGATGTTCGCTTCGGCTCTGTCAACTCCGGCACGGAATGAGGAAACGACAGGAACCGGCGCGCCTCATCGAGCACATCCTTGAAATCGACCAGCCCACAACTTTCGCGAATGACGTCGAGCAGATCGCCGTTTTCGCCTGTAGCTGCGTCCGTCCATTTTCCCGCCGCTCCTCTGGCGGTATCCTTCAATCGAACGAACATCGATCGGCCGGATGCGTTTCGAACGTCACCCACAATCCAGTAATGGCCTTGACGACGGCCATTGGAAAGATAGTTGCGGCACACCATCTCGGTTCGATCGGCGAGACGGCGTGCCAGATCATGCGGCCCTATCGTCATGATAACCTCCTTCATACAAAAGGCCCGCCGTCGCCGGCGGGCCAGTTTCACAAGTCGGTCAGTGGTTATTCGGCCGCGATCGTATCAGGAGTAGCGTCGGCAGCCTCATTCTGTGCCGGCAATTCCTCATTGGCCATGGCCGTTTCGCCGCCGTTTTCCGCCGATTGCTCTCCGTCCGTGGACGGGCCAGCGCTTTCCAGCGTTGGAGCTGCATCAGGCTCGCCACCTGGCGTGCGCAGTTGCTCGGGCAGCCAGCCTGCATCTGTAAGCAGCGTTTCTGCTTCAGTAGCCATGTCGCCTTTCCTGAGATGAGCGATCCGGTCAGCCGCGCCCTGCCCCTTTGCCTCGGAGACGGCTTGCACGATGCGGGCCTTGGTGACGCGGCCAAGGAAAGTGTCCACCGTTGCCCGCCAGCCGGCCGTCACCATGTCGAGACCAACGGCCTGCGCCAGGCGATCGGCGTGCGCGAGCGCGCGCGGGCGCCGATTCCAGGCCTCATGCACCGCATTGACCGACAGGCTGACGACATGGCCGAAGAGGCCCATGCGGCTGTCGTCATCCCAGTTCGACAGGGCTTCCCACAGATCAGCCGACTCCCTGGGCAGTGTGTTGCCCCAACTCTCATGCCGGGCACGGATCGCCTCGGCCGAGTTGCTATCGTTCAGACCCGGCGCCTGGCTGCCGAAGCCAATGCTCTTCAGATCCAGTTCAAGGCAGCTGTCCGAACCGTACTGATAGAAGACCTTGAGGGTCAGGGCATGCAGCGCCGCGAGGAAGGCGACATCCGGCTGATCGCCAAGAGCGTGGCGCAGACCGAGCGTCCGATGGGCCGTCAGTTCCGTCATCAGCCGATCGGAGATTGGAGACAGGCCGTCTTCTTCCTCGAGCTCGGACGGCTCCGCCTCGGCTTCGACTACAGCTGAATCGCCGCCATCATCATCGCTGGTAACGGCCGCATCGACATCATCCGCCTCGTCGGCCTCGGGATCAACCGGCTGTTCGTCTTCGGGGCGGACATAGCCACGTTCTACCCGCAGGCTGCCGTCATGGGCGATGCTGACAAAAGCGCCGGCGCGTGCAACCTCAGCAGTGTCGAAGGCGGGCGGGCGTTTGTCGAAGCTCTCCAGCGCTGTCTCCAATTCGCCGAAACGTTCATCGACCTCGTCGGCAAGTTCATCAACGTCCGCATTCTCCTCGGACAGGCGATCGTATTCAGCCTGAAGGGCATCTCGGCTGGCTTGCTCCTCGGCGGTGAGCGGCACAGGTTCGCCGCGAAGCTGGCGAAGACCGAAGACATGACCGTAGGCAAAGTCTGGAGAGACCTCGATCCACTTCCAGCCCTCAGTGCGGATTGCTTCGGCCTCGCGTTCGAGCTTCTCCGCAACCAGACGATCGACCAGCGCGACATCCTGCAGCCAGCCGCCGTCATCGCCCTGGAACAGGTCGCGCATGATATCGCCGCCCGCCTCGGCATAAGCATCGATGCCAACGAACTGTACCCTTTTGTCAGATGCACGCACTGAACCTTCGGTCAGCATGCGGCGGATGGCATAAGGCTGCTTGTCGTAGGAGGACTTCAGCCGTTCGAACACCTGTTCCTGGCGCTCATGGTCACCGGCGACGGTGAAGGCCATAAGCTGGTCGAGCGTCATACCGTCCTCGGCATAGATATCGAGCAGCTTTGGCGAGACCGATGCGAGCTTCAGCCGCTGTTTGACCACGTTGACCGAGACGAAGAAGGCTGCGGCAATCTCCTCCTCTGACTGGCCTTTCTCGCGCAAGGCCAGAAAAGCCCGGAACTGATCAAGCGGGTGGAGCGGCGCGCGCTGGACGTTCTCGGCCAGCGAATCCTCTTCGGCGATACCACCTTCGCGAATGACGCAAGGAACGGGCGCGGCCTTGGCCAGGCGCTTCTGCTTCACGAGCAGTTGCAACGCCCGGTAACGCCGGCCGCCGGCCGGAATCTCGAACATGCCAGTATCGATACCGGCCTCGTCAGTGACTGGTCGCACGTTGAGGCCTTGCAGGAGCCCGCGCCGGGCGATGTCTTCGGCCAGTTCCTCGATCGAGACACCGGCCTTGATGCGCCGGACATTCGACTGGCTGAGCAAAAGTTTGTTGAAGGGGATGTCGCGCGAGGACGACAGCGTAATCTTTTTCTTGGCAGTGGTGGTCATCTGGATCTTCTCCGCGACGGGCGGCCGAGAGCCCTTCTCTCGACCTTCCAACCCGTCACGGAGCAAAGCGCCGCCCTCTTCCTCTGGAGGGCGACGCAGCGAAACCCGAGATCGGGAAAGACAGGGAGCCGAAGACACGGGAACCGAACTCCCGATTTCCGGTGGTCAGGCTGCACGTTCGAGCAGCTTCTTCGCCTTCGCCTCCAGATCCAGCCGGGCGTCCTGATGCGGCTTGTCACGGGCGACAGCAGTTATACCCTGGACAAAATCGAACACGCTTTCGGGCTTGCGGCCCTCTTCGGCGAGTACTGTTTCGATGACCTTCGTCGTTTCTGCCCTTGAGAAGCCTCGCTTGCGCAGGAAGTCGGTGCGGTCGTCGTCATTGCGCGCGACGATCCGCTCGCGCGCCGCGTTGATCCCGTTGACGAATGGCACGGGCGAGGAATTGGCGAAGCGGGTCAATCCAGGTGCTGCCTCATGCGCAAAGCGCAAGGCTGCGTATTTGGAATGACGAATGGTGATTTCCTGAAAATCTTCCACGCCCCAGAGGTTGCGGTTCTGGCAAACGGCGCGAAGATAGAAACTCGCCATACCCAGCGTTTTGGCGCCCACCTCGGAATTCCAGCAGTAGAACCCTCGGAAATAGAGGTCCGGCTCGCCATTCGGCAGCCGACCGGCTTCGATCGGATTTAAATCATCCACCAGGAAGAGGAACACGTCGCGATCGGAGGCATAGAGGGTCGTCGTATCCTTCGTGATGTCGACGCGTGGATTGTATACGCCTGTCGTCCAGTCGAGGACACCCGGAACCTTCCAGCGCGTATCACCGACGCCATCGCCTGCTATTTTCTGCACTGCGGCGACCAGTTCATGGTCGTAGATGCGACCATAATCGGGTCCAGTAACAGCGCGCAATTCGACGCGGCCGTTCTCGATCTCCAACGTCTTCACCTGCTCGGCGCGATGTGAGCTCAAGCCGTATTGGAGGTTAATGCCGGCAAGCGATGTCGGGAGTTGTCGAAGATAAGCGGCCGGCGCGCCAACCAGGCTCGCCAATTGACCGAAGCTCCAGTGCGTCGGCGCGATATACGCATCCGAACCCGGCAAGATGAGCGCCAGCCGCTCGGCATCATCACGGCTCGCCTCGACCCGGATCGCAGCACTTTCCACCGTCCGCGTCTGGCTGCGCTCGGTTCGGCCGTGTACGGCGCTGAATAACTCCGAAAGCGACAGATAACGTTCGTCCGCCGGCCTGGAAAACCACTCCGAAGATACGCGTCCGACGCGCTCACCACGATTCACATCCACCTTATAGCCGCCCGAATGGTCGCGAGCGGTGTCCAAAATCTCACCATTGGTCATGGGTTGTCTCCGTGACGGGCGTCGGGAGCCTCTCTCCCAACCCTCAACCCGTCACGGAAACCGAGTCCAACCCTCTAACTCTGAACCGAAAAGGGATCCAGAGCGGAGCCGAAGCGCGAAGCGTGTTCTTCGGCCACAGGGTGCAGCGTCGGGCCAGAAGCCGACAGCCAAGGTCGGTCAAATACTTCCCGTAGGGTACAATTCAGCAGAACCCGCCATGAAAGCGAGAGGAAACGCCTCTATACCCCGCCAGTTCGGCTCGCTAGCCCCTCACATGCAACCGCTCCTCCAGCGAGCTACAGCCTATTCAACCATCTCGTATGGGAAGGCGCCGGGGCCAAGTCTTATTACTCCGTGGTACGATCAATGCATTTCTGCTCTTCCAGCTAGTGCGATCTCATGACTTCATTTCTGCTTGGAGAAACAGAAACGAGGATCGTGATGGCGGACGATGGAGTTCCGACTGGCAGCTCGCCTTTCGAGCCGTCGTCGATGGGTGCTGAACATCGTACAAAAGCAACCTTTCACCGGCTATGTCGCAGGCAGAAGTTTGGAGCCCAACCACACGACGACTTGGCAAATAGTAGAATAGCGGAGAGACTGACATGCCGCTGTTGACGCCAGAGCAAGCTGCACAGGAGCTTTCGATCTCAAAAAGGCAGCTCCGCGAACTAACTAGCGAGGGCTATATCCGATACATCAATATTGGGTTCGGAGAGAAACGCGAGTCCCGCAGATATGCTATAGAGGACTTGAAGGAGTTCATTGAAAGGCGGAGCAGAAGAGAATGTCAGTCTACAAGCGCCTCGGCCAGTCGGTCTACAGCTATGACTTCTTTTATCGACGCCAGCGATTTTCAGGCTCGACTGAATGCACGACGGAACGCGAAGCAAAACGGTTCGAAAAAGAAGAACGCAAGCGCGTCGCGGCAGCGCGGATAGACGACACCAAGCCGCTGACCTTCAAGGCTGCAGCCGCCAAATACTGGAACGAAGTCGGCAGCCATCATCGAAACGATGACGACACCCTTCGCAATCTCGATTGGCTTGAGAGCAAAATCGTCGGAACGACGCTGATCTCTACTATCTCTGACGCCACACTTGCCAAGCTGGTTGCCGCCCGCCGCAGTGAGGGCGTTTCGAATGCTACCGTCAATCGGACTGTAACGGAGCCGCTTCGCAGCCTGCTGCGGCGCGCAGAGAAGACCTGGAAGCAAACAGTCCAATCGATCGAGTGGCGGGACCATCTACTCAAGGAACCGCAGGAGCGTGTTCGGGAGGCGTCCCGCGAAGAGGAAGCAGCGCTGATGGCCGCGATCCGCGGGGATTACGCCCCTGCCCTTCGCTTCGCCATTCTAAGCGGTTGTCGGCGAGCCGAGATCGTCGGCTTGGAATGGACCAACGTCGATTTCTTCAATCGTGAGTTCACTGTTGTCGGCAAGGGCGATCTGCGCCGTACCGTGCCAATGACGAAAGCAATGTATGCCCTGCTTTGGGAACTGAAGGACAATCACCCGAACGCAGTTTTCACGTATGTAGCGAAGCGGCCCCGTCCCGGCATGGTGAAAGGGACTCATTGCCGGATCACAATGGAAGGCTTTAAGACCGAATGGCGCCGAACAGTTGGAAGGGCCAAGGTCGAGAACTACCGCTTCCACGACAACCGGCACACCGCGGCAACCCGCCTCGTCAGGAAATCGAAGAACTTGAAAGCTGCTCAACGTCTTCTCGGCCATGCCGACATCTCCACGACAGGACGATACGCCCATGTCACGAATGACGACCTGCGCAATGCGATGGAAGAAGTCGATGCCGAGTTGGCACCTAAGCGGAAGCGCAAAGCTGCGGGGAACAAAGCATGATTTCCCGTGGGACTTTCGGTGGGACTTTTTGCGTCACTCTGTCCCACTGTATGCCTTCTGTTCCATTTTCTTTTGACGGCGTTCTTTTCGCTCTTGCGCCGCAAACCCGAAATCTCTAAGGAAACCAACGTCTGAACTGGGGAACGGAGTGTAGCGCAGCCTGGTAGCGCACCTGCTTCGGGAGCAGGGGGTCGCAGGTTCGAATCCTGCCACTCCGACCAGTTACTTCCCGGAAATTTTGATGCTGCATAGGCGCTGGTTCAATAAGCCGGCGCATTCAGCCGTATGCGGAAGCAGCCCCTTTTTCAAACCCACTTTCCTTTTGCTTCCGCGCGGCATTCCATGCAGCGCAGATGAAGTGCGTTTTCCATGTCACAGTCCCTATGAATGCGACATTTTGCACATCTCCTATGCATGAATTTCAATTGCCGAATCGTTGGGCAAGTCCTATGTTTGGACTGCTGGTGATCGACCTCCTCCCCGAAAGCCAGCGCCAATGCAGTGCACCTCCTCCCGCGCTGCATTTTAAATAGAGCCCGCCGCACCTCCTCCCGCGGCGGGCTTTTTTTTTCTGCCCCTTTCGAAAACGTGATCGCAGCCGCTGCTGACTTCAAACGCCGCTCGCGGTTATGATGCGGCATGATCCAGAGAACTTTTTTGGCCGGTGCGTTTTTGTTTGCTGCAATCGCAGCGATGCCGCTTGCGGCGGCAGCGGAGGATGCGCACCCGCTGCCCGGCGTCAAACAGCCCGAGCCGATCGTTCAGGATCTCAAGCCCGAGCCGAATAGCGACCCGGCAACGCCGGGCACGTTCAAGGTCGGAAACTTCGACGTCAAGATCTCGGGCAGCGTCATTGTCGACGTTGGCGTAAACGTCCGGAAGCCGCCAAGATAATCTCAGCGCCGTAGACGTACGGCTTCGAGCCTCAATCAGCCCTTAACTTGCGATGCGGAACTTCTTCACATCGATCGCAGCAGCCATCAACGTCTGCGTATAGGCTTCGCGCGGGTGATCGAAAATGTCGTCGGTCAGTCCTTCCTCGACGATCTGCCCCTGCTTCATGACGATGATATAGTCGGCCATGGCGCGCACGACGGCCAGATCGTGGCTGATGAACAGGTAGGACAGTTCATGGTCGGCCTGAAGCTTGCGCAGGAGATCGACGATCTGCTTCTGCACGGAGCGGTCCAGCGCCGAGGTCGGTTCGTCGAGAACGACGACCTTGGGCTTGAGGATCATCGCGCGGGCGATGGCGATGCGTTGCCGCTGGCCGCCTGAAAACTCATGCGCATAGCGATTGCGCATATTCGGATCGAGCCCGACTTCCAGCAGCGCCTCGACCGCGCGCGCGTCGCGCTGTTTGGAAGACAGCGACGGCTCGTGGACAAGCAACCCCTCGGTTATCACCTGCCCGATCGTCATGCGAGGCGACAGCGAGCCGAACGGGTCCTGAAACACCAGTTGCAGCTCGCGCCGCAGCGGCCGCATCGCTTCGCGACCCACGCCGGATATTTCACGCGCGCCGAAGCGAATCGAGCCCTCACTCGGCAGGAGGCGCAGAAGTGCACGCCCGAGCGTCGATTTGCCGGAACCGGATTCGCCGACAATACCGATCGTCTGGCCACGCTTCAAAGCAAGTGAAATGCGATCGACGGCTTTCAGCAGCAATGGCGGACCGGCAAGAAATCCGCCGCCGATCTTGAATGTGACTTCGACGTTGCGGCCCTCAAGCAGAACCGGCGCGCCTGCCGGCGGCCGGGCCTTCCTGCCGGTCGGCTCGGCCGCCAGCAGCATCCTGGTGTAGGCATGCGCCGGTGCCGAAAACAGCGCTTCCGTCACACCCTCCTCGACAATCTCGCCATATCGCATGACATAGACGCGATCGGCAAAGCGCCGCACGATGCCGAGATCGTGGGTGATGAAAACGATAGCCATGCCGAGCTTGCGCTGCAGTTCGGCCAGCAGCGTCAGGATCTGCGCCTGCACCGTCACGTCCAGCGCCGTCGTCGGCTCATCGGCGATGAGTATGTCCGGATCGTTGGCGAGCGCCATGGCGATCATCACGCGCTGCCGCTGGCCGCCCGACATCTCGTAGGGGTAGGATTTCAGGCGGCGTTGTGGGTCGGGTATCTTCACCAGTTCCAGCAGCCGCAGCGCTTCCTTGCGCGCCTCGGCCTTGCCCAGCTTGCGATGACGCCGGATCGGCTCCATCAGCTGGTTGCCGATGGTGTAGAGCGGGTCGAGCGAGGTCATCGGCTCCTGGAAGATCATGGTGATCTTGCGGCCGCGCACGTCATTCAGGGCCGATTTGTCGAGGCCGAGCAGATTGCGGCCCCGGTAATCGACGGCGCCCGTCGCTTCGCCATTGGACGCCAGCAGGTTCATCGCCGCCATCATCGTCTGGCTTTTGCCGGAGCCGGATTCACCAACGATCGCGACCGTTTCGCCGGCATTGACGTGGAGATTGATGCCTTTGACGGCATCGACCTGACCGTCCAGCGTACGGAACCGCACGCGCAGGTCCTTGACGGCGAGTATGGGTTGGGAAGTGGTCATCGGCTCACCGGTCCTTCGGATCGAGCGCGTCGCGCAGGCCGTCGCCGACGAAATTCAGGGCGAACAGCGTGGAAACAAGGAAGAAGGCTGGAAACAGCAGCAGCCAGTTGGCGGTGCCGATATTCTTCGCGCCCGTCGAAATGAGAACGCCCCAACTCGTCATCGGCTCCTGAACGCCAAGGCCGAGGAACGACAGGAAGCTCTCCAGGATGATGACCTGCGGCACGAGCAGGGTCATGTAGATGACGACGACGCCGAGCAGGTTGGGCACGATATGGCGTTGCAGGATGCCCCGTCGCGTCACGCCCAGCGCCTCGGCCGCCTGCACATATTCCTGTCGCCGGATCGACAGCGCCTGGCCGCGCACGATGCGGGCCATGTCGAGCCATAGCACCGCCCCCACTGCCAGGAACATCAGCACGAAGTTTCGCCCGAAAAACACCACCAGCATGATGACGAAGAAGATGAAGGGCAGCGAATAGAGCACGTCGACGATGCGCATCATCACTTCGTCGGTCTTGCCGCCGGCAAAGCCGGCGGTCGCGCCATAGAGCACGCCGATGGCCACCGCCACCACGCCGGCCAGCAAGCCGATCGCCAAGGAAACGCGCCCCGCCATCAAGGTTCGCGACAGCAGGTCGCGCCCGGTATTGTCGGTGCCGAACAGGAAATACTGCTGCTTGACCGCCGCGCTCAGAACCATCTTCAGGCCGTCGGGCGACTTGCTCTCGACTTTGGCGTCGTCGAACGTGTCGGAGCGGTCGATGTAGCGCGTGTTGCGCTCGTCGATCTCCTTGGAGGACGTCAGCGTCATGAAGACGCGGTCGCCGTCCTGATGCCATTCTTCCACGTCCACGCGCATGCGCTTGACCGTATCGCGCAGTGCCGTCTCGATCATCTCGGGCTTAGGATAGGCCGAAAAGCTTGGCGGCGTGCGCACATAGTCGGCATAGATCGTGGTGTATTGGTGCGGCACGAAAAACGGTCCGAACACGCAGATGACCGCCATGAAGATCAGGTAGAACAGGCTGACCATCGCCGCCTTGTTCGACTTTAGGCGCGCCCATGCGTCGCCCCAGAAGGAGCGGCCGGCGATCGGCGCAGGCACCGTGGCAGCTATCTCAGTCATAGCGCACCCTCGGATCGACGACCGCATAGAGAATGTCGACGATCAGGTTGAACAGGATGGTGAAGATGGCGATCACCACGACCGTGCCCATCACCAGAGTATAGTCGCGATTGAGCGCCGCATCGACGAAATAGCGGCCGACGCCCGGAATAGCGAAAATCGTCTCGACGATGATCGAGCCGGTCAGCAATGCAGCCGCGGCCGGTCCGGCATAGGACACGATCGGCAGCATCGCGCCGCGCAAGGCGTGCTTGACCACCACCGACCAGTCGGAAAGGCCAAGCGCCCGCGCCGTTCGTATGTGATGAGAACGAAGCGATTCGATCATCGAACCGCGCATCAGGCGCGCGACGATGGCGATCTGCGGCAGTGCCAGCGTCAGCACCGGGCCGATCTTGTTGATCAAGGCGCCATCGCCCCATCCGCCGATCGGCAACAGCTTCCAGGTCAGCCCGAATAGAAGCTGGATGACCGGAGCGATGACGAATGTCGGGATGGTGCTGCCGGCGGTCGCCGTCGCAATGACGGCGTAGTCGCCTGCCTTGTTCTGGTTAAGCGCGGCGATGATGCCGAGCGTACTGCCTATCAACAGCGCAAGGGTCAGCGCGGACGCGCCGAGCTGAATGGAGATGGGCAGGCCCTTGGCAAACAGTTCGCCGACGGTGAAGTCCGGCAGATTGTAGCTCGGGCCGAAATTGCCGTGCAGCAGATTGCGAAGATAGTGCCAGTATTGCAGCCACAGCGGATCGTTCAAACCGAACTGCGCTTCCAGATTGGCTTTGATTTCGGGGCTTAGGCCGCGTTCCTGGTTGAACGGACCGCCAGGAGCAACCCGGATCAGGAAAAACGCCAGCGTTACGATAACGAATAGCGTCGGTATGGCGGTCAGAAACCGCCTGAAAACATAAACCAGCATGGTGTTCCCCGCTGTCACTGAAAAGCAGAAGCCGCCGCTTCCCGGAACGGGAAGCGGCGGGTCGGCCTAGGCGGGACTATTCCTTGCTGACGAAGCGGGACGGATGCACGTCCATGACGTTTTCATCGAAGCCCTTCAGCTTCGGCGAAACGAGGTTCTTGTAGCTGTAATAGAGCAGCGGAATGTTGCCGACCTCGTCGATCAGCACGCGTTCGGCCTGCTCCAGGTCCTTCAGGCGCTCTTCCGGCTTGCCGCCGGCGGCTGCTGCCTTGTCCATCGCCTCTTCGAACTTCGGGCTGTTGTAGCTCGAGTAGTTGTTGCCGCTTGCCTTGCGGGAGATGCCGAGGAAGCTTTCGGGATCCTTGTAGTCGGCGATCCAGCCGGCGCGCGCGACGTCGTAATCGCCCTTCTGCTCCAGGAACCCGTAGTGGGTCTTGGTGTCAGTGTTGAGAAGGGTGACTTCGATGCCGAGCGGCTTGAGCTGTTCCTGAATGGCAACGGCCGTGTTCTTATGGTTTTCCGAGGTGTTGTAGCGGATTTCCATCTTCAGCGGTTTGTCGGGGCCATAGCCGAGCTTTTCAAGGATGGCCTTGGCATCGTCTTCACGGTCGATCTGCGATTTTTCGGCAAATGTCGCCATAGCGGACTTATAGCCCTCGATGCCCGGAGGCACCATCGAGTAGCCGGGGATCATCGAGTTCTGCCAGACCTTCTCGGCCAGGAAGTCGCGGTCGATAGCCATCGAGACTGCGTTGCGCAGTTCGGGATTGTCCCACGGAGCCTTGTCGGTCTTGATGGCGTAGTAGTAGGTGCCGAGATACGGTCCGATGCGGAGCTGGTCGCCGAACTTGGCTTTCAGGTCGGCCATCTGCTCGGTCGGGATATCGTCGTTCGAATCAAGCTCCCCGGCCTCGAAGCGCTTGATCGCGGTCGAGCGGTCTTCTGTCGGGAAATAGTTGACGACATCGACCTTGACGTTCGCCGCATCGTGGAACTTGGGGTTCTTGACCAGCTTGATGTGATCGTTCGGCACGAATTCGGCCAGCGTATATGCGCCGTTCGAAACCAGATTGCCCGGCTTGATCCAGTCTGCGCCCAGCTTGTCGATCGCGGCCTTGTTGACCGGATAGGTCGACTGATGGGTCAGCATTTCGAGGAAGTAAGGCGTCGGCGCCTTCAGCGTCACCTCGAACGTATTGGCATCGACGGCCTTCACGCCGAGTTCCTCGGGCTTCATCTTGCCGGTGTTCACTTCCTCGCCGTTCTTCACGACATAAAGCATGGAAGCATATTCAGCGCCGGTGGCCGGATCTTCCAGGCGGCGGAAGGCATAGACGAAATCCTCGGCCGTGACCGGGCTGCCATCCGACCATGTTGCGCCGCTGCGCAGCTTGAAGGTGTAAACGGTGCCGTCGTCCGAAACGGTCCAGCTCTCGGCCGCGCCGGGAATCATCTCCGCATTCTGGTCCTGCATGACGAGCCCCTCGAAAAGGTCGCGCAGGATGTGAGCTTCATAGACGGTCGAGGTCTTGTGCGGGTCCAGCGATTCGGGATCGGCGGAATTGCCGCGATTATAGACAACCTCGGCCAATGAGGGGGCTATCATCATGCCGCCCGCCATCGACAGGCTTACGGCAAACACCGTCGCCTTCAGAAATTTCTTCAGCATCTTCGTCACTCCCAGAATGTCGTCGCCCCTCAGCGTCGACAAATTGCCAGTTAAGCCCCGAGGCAGAACTCGTTCCCGCCTCGTTGAGCGAGCCAGCGGTCTCTTCGGCCGCCGTTCTGGGAGCTGACACTAGCGACGGAGTAATTTTATTTCAACAGGCTCAAAGGGTCACCTTGAGTAAGGTCACGAGAAACCGCCAAAGCCTTTTAACAGGCCCTGCTAATAGGCCCTGCATGCAGAACAAAACGTTTGCCGATGAAGAATTGTTCTCCCAAAAAAGGTCATACGACTTAACCGTTCCTTAAACAACCTTAGGTTACATTACAGAAGTTGCATTATACGATGTCCTACAGCTTTCAATGGTGAATGGCGTGGACGACGATAGCGAACTATCACGGGAACAGTCTCTGAACGGATTGAATCTGCTGCGAGACCGGAAGGGGACTTCGGCGGTCGAGTTTGCCCTCCTTGCCCCCATCTTCATCATGCTCTTTCTCGGTATGGCCGCCTATGCCATCTATTTCGGCGCCAGCCATTCCGTTCAGCAGCTTTCCGCCGACGCCGCACGCACTGCGATCGCCGGATTGAATGCCACGGAGCGCAGCACGCTCGCCACAAACTTCATTCGTCTCAATGCAGCCGGCTATCCTTTCGTCGATCCTAAAAAGGTAACCGTCAACGCACGCGATAGCGCCGCTGATGGCAGTCAGTTCATCGTAGCGGTGCAATATGATGCAAGCACCCTGCCCATCTGGAAGTTGTTCAAAGGCTTGCCACTTCCCGGCATGACAATTTCGCGTCAGTCGACAATCCGCGTTGGGGGCATCTGATGCAATACTACGCGCTGTTCCGAAAAAAAATTTCTGCAAAAAGATTTTTTTCAAGTATTTCCGGAAACCTCGCCGTTATGACTGCGCTAACCATGCCGGTGGCTCTGGTTCTTGCAGCGGTCGCCGTCGACGAAGCTTCGCTATACACGGAGAAGCGGGAAGCACAATCCTTGGTTGATATCGCGGCAATAACAGCTGCGGCCAATCTCTCCAAGGCAGAGGCTGCCGTCACCACCACCTTTCGCGACAATGGCGTTACGGGTGTGGTCGTCGGGAGTGTCGGAACGCAACCGCCCGCAGGGGCAAACGGCATCAAACCCACCGTCACGATAACACCCGGCCGCTATGTTGCCGATGCATCGGCTGCCGTCGGCACCCGCTTTGCCGCGGGCGTTCAACCCTATAATGCTGTCAAGGTCACATTCAAGAAAACCGGCAAACGCTACTTCGGCGGCGCGCTCATCGCTCCGCCGCTCATCAGCACCCAAGCAACGGCCAGCATCGCGCCACAGGCTGCTTTTTCCATTGGCTCCCGGCTTGCAAGCGTGGATGAAGGAATTTTGAACTCGCTGCTAAAAGGTCTGACGGGCAGCAACCTATCGTTGAAGGTGATGGACTATAACGCTCTGATCAGCGCCGATGTGAGCGTGCTCAGTTTCTTCGACGCGCTGGCGACGAAACTGCAAATCACTGCGGGCACATATACAAACGTGCTCAATGCCAACGCGACCGTCGGCCAGATCGTCTCCGCGATGGCCTCCATCGACGGCATAAGTGCTCAAGCGAAACTTGCGCTGCAGACGATTGCAAACGGCGCTACCAACCAGACGAAAATTCCACTTTCCCATCTGTTCGATCTCGGCCCGGTAGGCAAGCTGGCCCTTGGCAGCAAGCCGGCGGGGCTGACGGCGAAGACGAGCCTGATGGATATACTGACGGCTAGCGCAGCGCTTGCAAATGGCAACAATCAAGTTGCCGTCGATCTTGGAATAAATGTTCTGGGGCTACTCAAAGTCACCGCTGTTCTGGCAATAGGAGAACCGCCACAGTCAACTCCGTGGTT
>VFQO010000339.1_pt1 | contig 53149 bp, 42 predicted proteins | sample 3512331 | NCBI WGS metagenome assembly VFQO01 (sample SAMN10412371, study PRJNA504923) | tailings metagenome | isolation source: Replicate 3 from Balatoc abandoned mine | place: Philippines: Itogon, Benguet | collected 2017-08-28 | reverse complement strand
TCATGCGCGGGTTCCAGCGGTGGGTCTGGTGGCCGAAGTGAGCGCCGGCCTCGATCAATTGCTGCATCGTGACGACAGGTGCCGCCATAGGTAATTCCTTTCCGGTTGTTCCTCTGGAAGGCTGGAACCGCGCTGGCGGAGATCCCGCCTGCGGCACCGGTATGTGCGCCTTCCATGTGACGTTACTGCTCCGGACAGACCCTGAGGCAAGCCCGTTGCGAGCGCGCCCTTAGCCGCGGCGTCCGCGAAAATCCAGCCCTGAATCGGCGGGGCAGGCGGAACATAACACGAAAATCGCCTTGACACGCTGGAACACCTAGGGAACAAAGTGGACGGAACAAACGTCGAACACCGAATCGGAAGGAACCGGCCATGCTTGCTCTTGCCATTAACCTGCTGCTTGCCCTTGCTGCTGTCGCGGCAGTGCTGAGCCTCGCTGACAGCGCGATCAAGGTGCGCCGGGCCTATGTCTCGCTGATGCGCGAAAAGGCGCTGATGGATGCCGGTTTCCTGATGCAGGTCGATCCGCGCGAGGTGCGGTTGCGCGCCGGTGCGCGTCAGGGCAGCGCGATTATCCTGTCGCGGCGCTCGCCGATGCTGCGGCCGCTGCCAGCTCTTGCGCGCGGCGCCGCTTGATCCGTCCGTATTTGACGAGGCCGTAAGGCATCAGCGCAAGATAGGTGACGCAGATCGCCGAGAGCGTCCACCACGGCTCCAGCAGCAGCGCGGCAAAGGCCAACGCGGCAAAGGCAATCAGCGGCAGGCGGATCGAACGGCGCGGACGCAGCGAGGCCCAGCTGAGCGTCGCCATGTTCGAGATCATCAGCCCCGCGATCACCGCCAGCCAAACGGTCATCACCAGCGGGTCACGGAAGAAGGCGATTCCGGTCTCGTGCCATAGGTAGAACGGGGTGAAGGCAAGCCCCGCGCCGACCGGAGCCGGAACCCCGGTCAGGAACCCGGCGGACTTGTGTGGCTGGTCATCGACATCGATGCGCGCATTGAAGCGGGCGAGCCGCAGTGCACAGGAGATTGCGAAGGCCAGCGCCGCGAACCAGCCGAAGCGCGGCAGGTCCTGCAGGCTCCACAGGAACAGGATCAGCGCCGGAGCCACCCCGAAGGACAGCGAATCGGCAAGGCTGTCGAGCTCCGCGCCGAAGCGCGACTGGGCATTCAGCAACCGCGCGATGCGTCCGTCGATCCCGTCGAGCACGCCCGCCAGCACCACCAGCCCGATCGCATAGTCCCACTGCCCGTCGATCGCGAAGCGGATGCCGGTCAGCCCGGCGCACAGCGCAGCGGCGGTGATGGCGTTGGGCAGCATTGCCCGCAAGGTCAACCCGCCGCCGCGAACCGCTCCGGCCTGCTCGTCCTCGTCCTCGGCCGCCTTGGGGCCGAGCCGGGCCGGCAGGAAGCGGGCACCGGGGAGCTTGCGCGCACCCCGTTTTCGCGCGCCCGCTGCCCGCGGCTCTCCCTCGCGCGGCGGTCGGCTGCTCATTGGGCGATCCCTTCGATCAATCCGCGCTGGCCGATTTCCGCAATCACCGTCTCGCCGGCGATCACGGTCTGTCCGATCATCACCCTCGGATCGGTTCCGGCAGGCAGATAGACATCGACCCGGCTGCCGAAGCGGATCAGCCCGACGCGCTGGCCCTTGGCGACGATGTCGCCCGGCTTGACGAACGGCACGATCCGCCGCGCCACAAGGCCTGCGATCTGGGTGAAGCCGATCTTCAGCCCGTCGCCGCGCTCGATCAGAATATGCTGGCGCTCGTTCTCCTCGCTCGCCTTGTCGAGTTCGGCGTTCATGAAACGCCCGGGAATATAGACCACCCGCCGCACCCTCCCGCCTACGGGCGTGCGGTTGATGTGCACGTCAAACACGCTCATGAAGATCGACACCCGCGTCACCGGCCCGGCGGGAAGCCCGGCGAAGCCCGATCCATCGTCGATCTGGAGTTCGCGCGGGGGCTCGACTTCCTCGATCAGCGTCACCAGCCCGTCCGCCGGCGACACGAGCGCGGCATCGGCCTGCGGCACCACCCGCTCGGGATCGCGGAAGAAGGCGAACACCCCGATCGAGAGCAGCGCCAGCGGCCAGCCGATCAGCTCCCAGCCGACAGCCAGAAAGAACAGGCTGACCGCGCTGGCGGCAAGCCCGAACTTGCGACCTTCCGGGTGGATCGCGGGCCAGTTCCAGCCCGCGTCTCCCCGGCCCTTGTTATCGAGGATTTCACCTGCCATCGGTCAGCTTCTAGGGAGTGGCACGCGGGCCTGCAAGGATACTCGGTCCGCCTCAGCCGTCTCAGCCGACCTTGCGCACGAACACGCTGCCCGCCGAGTAGCCCGCGCCGAAGCTGCAGATCAATCCCGTGTCGCCCGCAGCCAGATCATCCGAATGCTGGTGGAAGGCGATGATCGATCCCGCGCTTGAGGTGTTGCCATAAGTGTCGAGCACGGTCGGGCTTTCATCCTCGCTCGCCTCGTGGCCCAGAACCTTGTGCGCAATCAGGCGGTTCATCCCGGCATTGGCCTGGTGCAGCCACAGGCGCCGCAGCGATGTCGGCGCGATCCCCAGCCGGTCGGCCTCATCGAGGATCATCTGCGCCACCATCGGCACGACTTCCTTGAACACCTTGCGCCCTTCCTGGACAAACAGCTTGTCGGCAGTGCCCTCGGTTTCGGGCGTGGCGCGGTTGAGAAATCCGAAATTGTTGCGGATGTTGTTCGAGAACACCGTCTTGAGCTTGGTGCCGAGGATTTCCCAGTGCTGAGCCGGAGCGATCCCTGCATCCTCCACCAGCACCGCGGTCGCCACGTCGCCGAAGATGAAGTGGCTGTCGCGGTCGCGCCAGTTGAGGTGGCCCGAGGTGATTTCGGGGCTCACGACCAGCACGCTGCGGGCATTGCCGGCGCGGATGTAGTCGGCCGCGGTCTGGATCCCGAAGGTTGCCGAGGAGCAGGCGACGTTCATGTCGAAGCCGAAGCCTTCGATCCCGAGCGCCTGCTGGATCTCGATCGCCATCGCCGGATAGGCGCGCTGCATGTTCGAGGCCGCGCACAGCACCGCGTCGACATCTTCCGGGCGACGCCCGGCCCGCTCAAGCGCCTCGCGCGCGGCCGCGACGCCGATCTCGGCCATGATCGACAACTCGTCATTGGCGCGTTCGGGCCAGCGCGGGGCCATGATGTCGGGATCGAGGATCGGCGCCTTGCTCATCACGTGGCGCGCCTTGATACCGCTCGCCTTCTCGATGAACTCGACCGAGGAATAGGCCAGCGGCTCGGCCTCGGGATGGGCGGCGTTGTAGCGATCGACGAAGGTATTGAAGCTGGCCACCAGTTCTTCGTTGGTGATGGTCTCGGCAGGCGTGAACAGGCCGGTGGCCGAGATGACGGGGCGACCAGTGAGCGCCGGGGTGGGTTGCGATTCCTGCATGGGTCCCTCTTGCATGAAGCGCGGGGCATTAAAGCGCCCCCTTGCCGCCTGCAAGGGCCGCGCGCGCCATGTCAGGGGACGGCCGGCTCACCGGAGGCGTCCGACAGCACCTCCGCCAGCAGCGGATTGGGGAAGGTGCGGCGGATGGTGACCGCATAGAACACCTCGGACAGGTCGGGCAGCTGGAACAGCTCGTAGAGCAGGCCCGCGGCCAGTTCGTCCTGCACCACGATCGGCGGGATCACGGCCACACCCGCGTCCGAGCGCGCCAGCAGACGCAGCATCGCCATGTCGTCAGCCTCGGCGGCGATGCGGGGGACGATCCCCATGCGCTCGATCAGCGCGTCGAACCCGGCGCGCAGCGCGGTTTCGGGGGTCGGCAGGATCAGCGGCGCGGTGGTCAGCAGTCGGTTCAGGCCCTGCGCTGCCAGCGCCAGCCGCGAACGCGCGCCGACGAGGCTCACCGGCTGCTCGTCGAGCCGCCGCACGAGATAGGGGCTGGCAGCATCGCGCGCGGGCACAAGGTTGGTCAGCAGCACGTCGATGCTCATCGCCTCTAATGCGCGCAGGAGGCTCGGCTGGGTGCCCGAGCGCAGCACCACCTCGACATCGTCGCGCCCGATCATTGGCGCGAGAAACCGCATCTGGAAGTTGCGCGACAAGGTCGCCAGCGCGCCGATGCGCAGCACCTTGCGCTGCCCGCCGACTGCGCGGAAGGTCGCCATCAGCTGGTCGGAGGCAAGGAATATCTGGTCGGCATAGTCGAGCGCGATCCGCCCTGCCTCGGTGAGCACCAGATTGCGCCCGCGCCGCTCGAACAGATCATGCCCGAGATCGGTCTCGAGCGCCTTGATCTGGGTCGAGACCGCGCTTTGCGAGATGTTGAGAGCGCGCGCAGCGGCTGTCAGCGTGCCTTCGCGGGCGGTGGCGCGGAACAGTCGCAGGTGATGCAGATTGAGGCTCGCCACCGCAAACTCCCGAATAACGTTCCATTTATCCGAACGTTTAACCGCAAAATATGTAATTTTTTTAGATCTGTCGAGATTTTAATGGGACGGCACGTCCTTCGAACCTCTCCTGCCGGAGTGCCGCCATGTCGTTTGCTTTCGCCTTGTCCTTCCTCGCCCCGCTGGCGCTCCTGCCCGCCGCCCTGTTGGCCGCGCTCCGCCCCGGCTCGCGGCCCGGCAGCCTCCCGCGCTGGTCGGAGGCCTCGGCCTTTGCTGCCTTCGCGCTGGCGCTCGGCGGTCTGGTGCAGGCCGCGCTGGGCCCGGTGGCAGGCGTCAGCTTGCTGGATGGGGTGGCACGGCTCGGCCTGCGCGCCGATCTGGTCAGCACCGCGGTTGCCAGTCTGGTCGGCTTCATCGGCTGGATCGTGATGCGCTACAGCCGCACCTATCTCGACGGCGAGGCGCGCGAAGGGGCCTTTCACGCGCTCATGCTGGTGACGCTGGCGGCGGTGCTGGTGTTCGTGCAGGCGGCGACGCTGGCGACCATGATCCTTGCCGCGGTGCTGATCGGCATTACGCTCGGGCGGCTGCTGCTCTTCTACCCCGGCCGCGCCGAGGCGCAGCGCGCCGCGACCAAGTTTGCGCTGGTGTGGCACGCGGGCGATGCCATGCTGGTGATGGCCGCCGCGCTGCTGGCGACCCGCTTCGGCACGCTCGAATTCGCCGCGCTCGCCGAAGCTGCCACCACCGGCGGACTGGGCCTGACCGGCACCTTCGCGGTCGCTGCGATCGTCGCGGCCGCCGCACTTAAGACCGCCGCCTTCCCGCTGCACGGCTGGCTGACCGAAGTAATGGAGGCCCCCACCCCCGTCTCGGCCCTGCTCCACGCCGGTATCATCAATTCGGGGGGCGTGCTGCTGATCACCGCCGCGCCGCTGGTGCAGTCGAGCACCGGGGCGATGGCCGCGCTGGTCATGATCGGCGGCTTCACTGCGCTGTTCGGCGCCGCCGTGATGCTCACCCAGAGCGCGATCAAGACCGCGCTGGCCTGGTCGACCATCTCGCAGATGGGCTTCATGCTGCTGCAATGCGGGCTTGGCCTGTGGACGCTGGCGCTGCTGCACATCGTCGCCCACTCGCTTTACAAGGCACACGCTTTCCTGTCCTCGGGCAATGCGGTGACCGACGTGGCCGGCATCCGCCGCCCCGGCCCCGTCGCGGTGCCGAGCGTTGCGGCGGTGCTCAAGAGCTTTGCGCTGGCGCTGGGGATTTTCGCCGGGATCGCGGCGGCCTTCACCTTCGCCTTCGGGCCCAAATCACCGCAGGCGCTGGCGCTCGGCGCGATCCTGATCTTCGGGGTGGCCTACCTCGTCGCGCAGGGCCTTGCCGACCGCGCGCCGGTAGCCCTGACCAAGCGCACCGCCGCATCCGCGCTGGCCGCTGCCATCGGCTACTTCAGCTTCCAGACCCTCGCGCAAAGCATCTGGGGACCGATCCTGCCGCCCGCGCCGATGCCGACCGAACTGGAATGGGCGCTGCTGGTGGTAGCGGTGGCCAGCTTCGGCCTCGTCGCCTTCGCCCAGGCACTGTTCCCGCTGTGGGCGCACCACCCTGCAACCGCAGGCCTGCGCGTCCACCTCGCCAACGGCCTCTACCTCAACGCCCTGCTCGATCGCGCGATCGGGGGCTTCCGCACCACCCGCTCGCGCTGACCCGCCGCCTTCCCGGAGTAACGCCCATGTTCATGAAGCATTCGCAAATCACGCCGGTCCGTCTGTCGGCCATTCTTGAAGCCGCCGAGGCCGCCGCGCGCGCCATTCCGCCGGCCTTCCCGCTCGATGCGACAGTCGCGGTCAATCCCTTCCTCGGCCAAACCGGCGAGGACCTTGCCACGGCCGCCGCGCGGCTGGGCCGGGTGGCGGGCATCCGCGTCACCCGCAAGGGCGCCGACTATGCCGCCGCAATCCGCGACGGACGCATCAACGAAGAGGACCTCGCTGAGGCGCTGGGCGCATCCATCTCGCCGCTGCGGCCGGCCGATGCGACGCAGCTGCGCCGCATGGCCGAACAGCTCGGTGATGGCCCCGAGCCTTCCGCCCTGCCGACCGTCGCCGATCTCGCCGCGCAGGCGACCGGCATCGACTGGCCGGCGCTGATCGACAAGTGCATCGGGCTGTGGGCCGCAGGCCAGTTCGATCGCGGGCAGGCGCTGTGGTCGCCGGCCCCCGGCCCGGAAGCCTTTGCCGCCTGGCGCGCCTGGGCGATGCACGACCTGACCCCGGAAATCGCCGGGCTCAAGGGCTTCTGCGCCCATGTCGCCGCCGTGCCCGACACCCCGGAGCGCGCGATCCTGTTCGCCGCCGAGGCGCTGGGCATCACCGACGCCGCCGCCGAAACCGCCTTCCATCGCCTGTTCATGAGCATGGGCGGCTGGTCGCAGCACGCCCGCTGGCTGCTATGGCAGGCCGAACTTGGCGGAGACACCGACCGGACCATGGTCGATCTGCTCGCCATCCGCCTGATCTGGGAAGAAGCCCTGCTCGCCCACGCCCCGCAGATCGCCGGGCGCTGGGCAGCCACCGTCGCCGCCCATGCCGAGCCGGTGGTGGCGAGCGCGGACGAGGTGGCGCTCGCCATCCTGCAGGACGCGGCCGATCGCGGCCACCAGCGCCGTCTCGTTGCGGCTCTCGACGGCGAAGCCCCCGCCGCGGGCCGTCCCTTCCTGCAGGCCGCCTTCTGCATCGACGTGCGCTCCGAGGTGTTCCGCCGCGCGCTGGAAGGCATCGATGACAGCATCGCCACGATCGGCTTTGCCGGCTTCTTCGGCCTGCCGCTCGCGCACCACGCCCACGGCTCGGACATTCGCGAGGCGCGCCTGCCGGTGCTGCTCAACCCGGCTCTCGAGACCACCAGCGCAGGCGATCCGGCGCGCGACCAGCAAGCCCGCATCACCGCCCGTTCGGCCCGCGCCTGGGGCCGTTTCCGGCAGGCGGCGGTCAGCTCCTTCGCCTTCGTCGAGGCGATGGGGCCGGTCTATGCGGTCAAGCTGGTGAAGTCGGCGCTGGGCTTTGCGCCCAAGGCGAAGGCCGAGCCCGCGCCGCAGGTGATCGGCGGGATGAGCGCGGAGGCCAAGGCCGATACCGGCGCGGCGGTGCTCAAGGCGATGAGCTTGACCCGCGGCCACGGCGAGGTCGTGCTGCTGCTCGGCCATGGCGGCAATGTCACCAACAACCCGCACGAGAGCGCCTATCATTGCGGTGCCTGCGGAGGTTACACCGGCGAGGTTTCGGCCCGCCTGCTGGCGATCCTGCTCAACGATCCCGAAACCCGTGCCGGGCTGGCTGCGCGCGGGGTCGAGGTTGCGGCGGACACGCTGTTTGTCGCCGGGCTGCATGACACCACCACCGATGCCATCACCATCTACGAGGATGGCCTGCCCGCGGGCCGCAGCGGCGATCTCGCGAAGGTCCGCGGGCTTCTTGCGCAGGCCGCCAAGGTCGCCCGGGCCGAGCGCGCTCTGCGAATCCCCGGCGCCACGGCCGAGAGCATTCCGGCGCGCGCGAGCAACTGGGCCGAAATCCGCCCCGAGTGGGGCCTTGCGGGCTGTGCCGCCTTCATCGCCGCCCCGCGCCAAGCGACCGCGGGCCGCGATCTCGGCGGGCGGGCGTTCCTGCACTCTTACGACTGGCGCGCGGACGAAGGCTTCGGCACGCTCGAGTTGATCATCACCGCGCCGGTGGTGGTGGCAAGCTGGATCAGCCTGCAATACTACGGCTCCTCGGTTGCGCCCGAGATGTTCGGTGGCGGCAACAAGCTGATCCACAACGTCGTGGGCGGGATCGGCGTGATCGAGGGCAATGGCGGCCGCCTGCGCGCCGGACTGCCGTGGCAGGCGGTGCATGACGGCGCGGCGCTGGCGCACGAGCCGTTGCGCCTCTCCGTAATGATCGAGGCCCCGCGCGAGGAGATCCTCGGCGTGCTCGAACGCCACCCCGGGGTGCGCGAGCTGTTCGACAATGGCTGGCTGCATCTGTTCGTGCTGAAGGACGGCAAGGTCGACGCGCGCTATCGCCCGGGCCTCGAATGGACCGACACCGCGCCGCAGACGCTGGCCGCCTGATCCCGCGAGGGTCGCAGGTTCGGGCGAAAGGCGGGCCGATGTCCGCTTTCCGCCCGGGCTTTTTTCTGAATCAATTCATGCATTCCCCGCCGCCGGGCGGGAATAAGCGGCCAAGCCGATCCGTTGGCACAGGCAAGAGACCTCTTGCCCTGAACGGATGACTGACCCGATGCCTGCACACGCCGCCCTTCCCGCCAGCGAAATCGACTTGCCCCCGCTCGACGCCTTCCCCTGGCTCGTGCGCTCCGACGAGGCCGCCTCGGTCGCGCTCGTGGCCACTGGCAAGAGGGAACTGGGCGGCAGCGGAAGGCTCCTCCTTCACGTCGGGATCGCGATGGTCTTTGCGGCGCTGTGCGGCGGCGCGGCCTATGTCTCGGGCGTGACCGACGGGGCGCCGGTCCCGGCCCCGGTGATCGAACGCGCGAGCCCCCGGCAAGCCGTCATCGCCCCCGCCGCACCCAGCGCACTGGCTGCCGATCCTGCGGCCGACAGCGCCGCGCTGCTTGCCGCCCCCGAAATGCGCGCCACGGCGCCGGAGCGGGACGCGCGGGTGAAGCCGGCGACCGGCATCGCTGCGCCCGCCCCCGCCCCGCGCATCACCCCCGCGCTCGGCGATGCTCAGGCGTCTGCGGCCGATGCCGCCGGCCCCATCACTGCCCCTGCGCCCCCGGTTGCCGACGGAGCGGCAAGCGCAGCAACGCTCAGGGAGTTCAGGCTGGCGATGGATCAGGGCAGGGACGCGGTGCGCCAGGTCATCCGGCTTGGAAACCGCCAGAAACCGCCGCGCGATGCCTCGCCGGAGGAACTCACCGCCTATCGTCTCAGGCAGCAGAACGCCGAGGCGGCCCGGGGCTACCGCAGCTATCTCGACACGCTCGCCCGCTCGATGCGGGGCACACAATCCGAGACCGTGGCGCGGCAATCGCTCGACAAGGCGCGCCAGACCCTCGGCTATGTCACGACGATGCTGGCAGATTCGCAGGCCTCGCTGCGCTGAGACGCGGCCGCGGGAAAGCCCGAAAGAGTGTGGTGGACAGGGCTTGAATCGAACCATTCAAATAACGCTTTGATATCAAATCCATTGTTTAGATAAGATCAAAGTCTCCCCCACACTCTCCCCCACATTTTCGTTAATCTAACGGCAATTCGATTCAGCGTTTTGGTCGAAAAGCTTAACGAATAGGGTGCCGGCAGAACACCGAAGTCCTGCGTGGCCCGCGCTAACGGCCTGGCACCGGCCCCCGCATCACCGGGGCGGTCCTTACGGGTCAGAGGTGGCTGCGGTGCTACCCGGCCGCCTGGAGGCATTGCTAGCACTAACTCAGCTGCGAGCCAATGCTTGTGCCACTTCAGCCATCGCCCATGTTTCGCGCGCGCAGTAAGCTCTGAGTGCCTCTTTCAGTGCCTCGCGGCGCAGTGGGTCGCAGGCTGGATTGGCGGCTTCAAACCATGCAGCCTGTGCCTCGCGGGCATGCTTCACTTCGAGCGCGCCATAATCGAGTTCGGGTGCAATGCTGGACAGCACAGCCTTGAGCGACCAAACAAGATCACGATCTCGAAATCGTTCGTGGCACGAAAATCTAGACCACCTTCTTTCGTTAGCATTTCGCAGTCCACGGTCACCACCGACCAGAGCCGGTTCTTCGCGATCGCCGGAGTGAACATCTGGTTTCGCCCGAAGCCGCCATGCAGCTGGTAGGATCTTCCAACCTTGGGCGGCGAGTAAACCCTGATTGGGCTCGGTTCCCAGTAGTAAAACTTAGGAATGGCTCAGCTCTGGGCGCTAAGTGCTGCCCGCCCTAGGTCGGTAATAAACCAATATGCACCGTCGTCGATGTCTAACGGATCGGCAGCCTCACCATCGCGGTTCCGACAGCCTACAAACCCTCTCGTCTGCAAGTCACGAAGCACATCAGTTAACCCGTCATGCCACCATGCGCTTGATGCCCACATTACGTTTTCGGTTAACTGGCTGAGACAATCGCGTTCATTTTCGTCGAGCATTTGGGGTACCTGTAGATGTTCGTAGCTAGCGTTTTGTCTCTTCTCGACCAAATCGTCGGGCTTGCCGGCGTAAATCGCAGAGTCTGGGAGCGCGCTTGTTGATGTGCCGAGGTGATTGCGTACGTCAGGGAACACCTCGATAACATAACGTGCCAAGCGATGCCGCGGACTGAGGCCAAGTGCGTGAAGCGCGACATGGTAGGCCGCCATCCACTCTGCCGCCGAGGTAGGCCCCGCCATTTCTTTGTCGTTGAGAAAGTTGACCAAGACCAACCGTGCGTCGACCCCTAGATCACGAAACCAGTGCAGGTGTGCCAAGCGGTTCGCGAGTTGATAGAGGACAACATGCCAGTCTGCGCGCTCGCGACTTGCGCGCAGGGCCTCGGCAGTCTCGTGGAGGCGGAGTTTGATGAGCTTCAGCGAGGCTTCACTCGCACCTGAGCCAGGCGAGCACATTTCCGCGATATGCGCCTTGGCTTCGACGAGGAGCACCGTCCCGCTTGATGTCACGCCAAGGGCGTCCCATTGGGGACCGCCAGTCGGCCAGTAGGCAGCGAGTTGTGGCCGTAGATGGCCATGGCCGAGCCGTTCAAGGAAAGCGCCGTCGCGATACTCCGCATAGTCATCGGAGTGGAGCGGCGAACGCCAATCGATCGCCTGATCTTTGCCCACCGCCTTGAGGATGGGCTCGTTAAGCGATGGCCATGCTTCGTTCACGGCCCGCTGGATCCATTTGAGGCTCCCGCGTTCCCCTGCGGGCTGCGATACTCTGCTCATAGCTAGCTAAGAACGCGAGCTGGCGCTCGGCGCGCCACGTAACCGCTCAAGCCCATCCCATTCGGCAGGCTGAGGGGACCTCGTCCGCGGATCAGCAATGTCGAGTTGCCTCACAGTGTAATCGAGCTTGCCAAAGTTACAGAGCGCGCAGCTAATGACGACATTATCCTCGTCAGATCGGCCGCCATGGCTATGGGGCACAACATGATCGTACTGAAGCCAGAAACATGAAAAGGCGGCATGTTGCTTCTCGGGCACGCTACTCACCCACGGCACTGCAACGGGATAGAGGCTGTGAAAGAGTTTTCTGATGTCTGCATCGATCACGGGAATGCCGCAATAACGGCAGCGGTATCCGTCACGGGCCAACACGTTGCGCTTAATGGCTGCTTTTGGAGCCCTAATCGGGTCGAGCTGGGCTTTGGGTAGCTTCTTAGTGTCGTTTTCCGGTCTGGGAATGCGGATATTTAGACTTGGCTTCTGCCAATCAGCCCAAGCCCACTCGAACACCGCCGGCATATTAGCATGTATCAAGAAGGTCTCGGCCTGGACAAAGTTACCTTCGAGGTGAGCATCCGCCGCTTGCGCGAGCAGCTCCCAGGCCTGAAAAATCTCTGGAATAGGTTGCCTGATCGAGTGTCGACTTCGCGTTGGCGTTGTCATTTCCAAACCTGCTGTCTCCCGTTCCGAAAGCCTGTCGCTACGAGCGAATGTGTGGCTCCTTCCCATTCGATAACCGCATCAGGTTAAAGAACGACGAGGGTACGAGGCGGCATCACGGACACGACATTGTCCTTGGCTATTGGCAGAGCCTCTCGTGCCCTTGACCGGGATGCGCAGTGAACTCTGCTGGTCATGATGCAAACCGTGTCTATCGTATGCTTATGCCTTGGAGGTACCGCTGTGTCGACTGAACCGTTTCGCCGTATTCTACTGCCTGAGCCAGTCGCCAAGATCTATGAAGCGGTGCAGGAGCTTTCTGCCCTGTATCCCGGCAGGCCGTTCACCCCTGACGGACATCTCGTCGGTTCGATTGGTGAAGTAATTGCTGCCGAAGCACTAGGGCTAAGCCTCTATCCCCCGTCCCAGCCGCGCCACGACGCCTATGACGAAAATGGCGACGTGCAGATAAAGCTCACTGCGGGGAGGGCGATCTCGATGTACGACACCTGCGATCGGCTCGTGGTGCTGCGGATCGTTTCGCCGCACGAGGCGGAGGTTGTCTACGATGGTCCAGGCGAAATCGCTTGGCTTTCTGCGGGCGCGATGGCGAAGAATGGCCAGCGTCGCATAAGCCTATCCCGTCTCAGAGCCCTGGCCGGGCAAGGCTGAGAAGAGTGACGCGCCGGAGGGTGGCCGCTTAGCGCTGACCTTAGCTGAAACCAGCCGTTCGCCCCGCGAACTACGATCGGCAGCTTCGGGGCAGTTTGATGAAGGGCGGGTTCCGCGCGCTGAGCGCCGAAAGCAGCAGTCTAATGAGGCAATCAACATCGACAACTCTCGACCAAATCCGGCCGTACAGACACGAATTGGTCTACGTGCCGTTCCGGAGGAAACAGACGATCAAGCCGACCGAAGCAAACCAGCGGCATCGCGCCCGATTGTCGCCGTTGCCTCGCCGGGCTACGCTCCTCCAATTGCTGACAATCCGCTTTGTAAGTCGGACTAGAGGTGATCCCAGTTTGGTGAGCATCTTTAACGGAGTCGCCCGGATTGCACGACGCTGATTTCCGATCTGATCTGATCGACGATTGCGATTGCCGTCCATGCAGTTAAGCCATGTGTCCATGGTAGCGACCCGAACAATTGACTGTGACATCGACACACCGGAGCTTTCCGTCGACGAGGAACCGAGCACCGCGCTGGAGTGGCAGCGTTTTATCGAGAGCGAAGTCGCTTCGACGCTCTCGGTCTATCGGACCAAGCCTCGGCTGCTGCTGGGCCAAGTTCGCAGCGAAAGGCAGATCGCCGACGATTATGCGGGCCGAGAGCTGTTGGAGATGGTCCAGAATGCGGCCGACGCTGCCGCCGAAGCTGGCGGCGAGGGGCGGGTGTTAATCGAGATCTCCCACGATGGCCTCCTCGTCGCCAACAGCGGCGAGCCGTTCCGGTCGAGTGGTGTCGAGTCGCTGATGACCGCGCATACGAGCGACAAGCCCTCGCGGAAGCGCAAGCTCATAGGCGCGAAGGGGCTGGGATTCCGCGCGCTACTGAACTGGTCCCACGAGCCAATCATATCGAGCGGCGCGCTTGAGATGGGATTTTCGGCGGAACATGCGGCCGGGATCATCGCGGACCTGGTCGACAGCACACCCGGCGTCCGCAAGATTGTCGCGCTGGAAGATGAGCGCCCCATTCCCTCGCTGGCATTCCCCGCAATGGGCGAGGAAATCGAACGGGTCGGCGATGCGCAAGCGAGGTCGCTTCTACACCGTGCGCGGTCGGTTCGTGCGGAAGGCTTCGACACCGTTGTTGCGGCGCCGTTTGACGAACCACGCGCGTTCGATCGCGCTACTGCGCAGGCTGCCGAGTTCAAGCCGACGTTCCTGCTCTTCGTCGAAACGTTGAGGTCAATTACGCTTCGGATTGAAGGGCAGCCGGAGGTCGTGTGGGAAAGCCGGAAGCTTGGTCGCAACGCCGAGCTCCTTGAGGTGACGATCGACGGTGTAAGCTCCGAGCAGCATTGGCTCTGTTACCGCCGGACGGGTGAGCTCGCACCGAAGGCAGGGCAAAAGGCCGTCCCCTATGAGGCTGCTGTTGCGCTGCGCACCGACGAGGTTAATGCCACCGGTTATCTGCACAGCTACTTTCCGACCAGCATCGCGTTGCCGTTTCCGGCATTGCTTCACGCAACCCTAGAACTCGATTCCAACCGCAAATCGCTCAAGACCGGGTCAGAATTGAACGCAGGCGTGCTGCGAATGCTCGCCGATCTCTACACGGAGGCGCTAGAGACGGTTGCTCGTGACCAGAAAGCGAACGTTCTGGGCTTTCTCGCTAGGAGCGGCGATTTTCCCGAGTCGCTCGCCAATTTCGAGGAGGCCGTATACGCGAGCGCCTGGAGCCGACGGATCGTGCCGGCGATCCGCGGGCGCCGCATCAAACCGGCGGAAGCCCGGATCGGACCGCCCGGTTACCAATCCTATCTGCCCACGCGATTGTTCAAGGATCTCGCGAAACTCGACGACAATGCAGAGTGGGACGTGCTCGCACGGCTTGGTGTCGAGCAGCTCGCTCCCGACACGATCGTGAAGGAATTAAAGAAGGCCGACCTTACCATCGACGAACGGGCTCGCGCGATCATCGGCGTGGCGCGGACATTCGATACGAGGTTTCACGATCGTGGGCTGTTCATTGATCAGGGCGGTCGCCCCATGCGGAACACCAACACGCCATTCCCGCCACCAGCGTCAGGCGATCATCTGCCGGTGCTCCCGGACTGGGCGCGGGCAAGGTTCATCGATCCTACGCTTTGGTCGAAGGTCATCGCTGGGCTCGATGGCCAGACATTCCGAGATCGTCTCAAACGCCTCGATCATTTCGGCGTCAGCGAGTTCAGCAACCAGAGTATCATCTTAGCGCTCCGTAGCCAGGCTAACCAGGCGCTCGCCAGCAAACGTCGCGATCCCAATGTCATCCAGCGCGAACTCCTGGGTACCGTTTACGCGCTATATCTGCGCCAACCCGACAATCGCGCGCCACCGGCCAACTTCAAGGTGCTCTGTGCCGACGGGAGCTGGCGGGATGCGCGCGAGGTCCATCTGTCTGCAAGTTTCGGCGAGGTCGGCCGGATCAATGCCGCGCTCTACCGATCGGCGTCAGCCTATTTGATTGCCGATCCTCTTGAAAATGGCGTCGAAACCGAGGCCGGCGACGCGTGCACGTTCTTCGAATGGCTTGGCGTGAACCGGTGGCCGAGGGAGATCACTATCCCGGTCCCGAAGCGGTTCCAGCATGTCCTCACGGCGTCGATGCCCAACGAAGTCGAGTTCACCGACGGCCGTGTCGTCCAAAAGGCCCTCCGGCAGAGTCTCATATGGGGGTACAATCTGGAGGCCAATGCCTCGACGCTCGCTGGCCTCGACGAAATTCTTGAGACTGCTGAAAGCGACGCAATCCTCGCGTGGCTCGCCCGCGATCCGCGCTTCGATTTGGCGGAGCCCCATCGATTTGCAGTCGCAGCTAGGGGCCGGTACGACGGCAAATCCGCAATGCGTCGATACGAGGGAGCGCTGCCCGACCTCGTGCGCCACCAGATCCGCACCACACCATGGCTCGCCTGCGCCGACAGCGCGCATCATGCGCCAGCTGATTGCATGGCCCAACCTGGACGGCTCACCGACCTCTTCAATGTGCCTCGAACCGCTGCAGCCGGGAGCGAGGCCGAATACGGGCTATCTCAGCTGCTCTGGCGTCGTGGCCTTGCCAACGCGTCCGTCCCCCACGAGCTTTCCGACCTATCAGAGGGGGACGTTTACGACTTGCTGACGTCGCTATCCGGGCGGCCAATCGCCGATGATGTGGTGAAGCGGCTCTATCAGCAGATCCTCGAGCTTGAGCCCTTCGACATCGGCAAGGCGCCGGTCGAGCGCGCGAACTTCCTGAGCCAAGGCAAAATCCAGGTCTACAAAGGCACCGCGACCCAGTGGGTGCGACCAAGCGACGCGCTCTATGCTGACCAGAGTGGCTTCCCACAGGCGGCCCGCGAGCATCTGGGACTGATCGGCCTACCGCCTCGACGCAGCGCGACGAATGTCCGCGACAGATTTGGCGTGGCGGCACTCAGCAAGCAGAACTTCGAGCTCGAGTTGACCCAGTTCACCGAGGAAACGAGTCTCGCGGCGGCCTCACTTCGCTCGGATCTCCAAAGTGCGCGCCCTTACATCAGGGCGCTGAGGCTGCTCGATTCCAACGTCACCGCACGGCTCAAACGGTTCGATCGGCTGACACTCAAGATCGTGCGCGCGGCCGAGATCCGCATCACAATCGGCGATCAACAAATCTCGGGGCCACTCGAGCCCTGGACGCATATCCTGCAGGGCAATGATCTGATCGTCGCTATCGACGCTTCGAGGGACATGAACTCGGCTGGGCTCCTGGCGCACGAGGCGATTGCTGACGGCATTGCGGAGCTCTTCGAGCTTCAGAGCGGCGGCGACTTCGCGAAGCTGCTGTCGGCCCGCGACGGCAGTGTGCGTCGGACACTTCTTGCGCGAATGCTACCGAATTTCTCTGAGGAGGAGCTGACCCAATCGCTAGCCGACGTGAGCGAGCCTGACGAGCGCTACGAGCCTTCAAAGGTCGATCCCGCCACTTTGGCCCGCGGCCCCAAGGACAGCGGCAAATCAGCGGAAAGCAGCGATGGCACCACTCATGCCGGGGTAGCCAGCGACATGGCGCCGCTCATTACCGCGCCGCCTTCGCAGCCTCCATCCAAGCCCGTTGTCCCGACGTCAGTCACGTCGACGCTGTTGGGAACCCCCGCGCCATCGGGCACCGGACCGGGGACGCCAGTCGGCGATTCGGTCATCGGTTTGAGGATCACGACATCGACAGGCCCGGTCGGCGCAGCACCCCAAGCAGACCCGTTTCGCGCCGCCGACGCGGAGGCCTGGACGCGACTGTTCGAGATCGAACAGGGCCGGTTTCCGCTCGACGTTGCCTTTCTTCAAGGAAAGGACGCCTTTGGTTGCGACTGCCTAAGCTTCACGAGCAAGGCTGACCTCGAAGCCTTTAAGGCTGATCCGAAGCGAACCGACCTCGTCGCTCGCTTCATCGAGACCAAATCCGGAGTCATCCAATTCTCTGACAACGAGACGCGAGCGGCAGAGACCCGGGGCAATCGCTTCTTCGTGTATCGAATTCACTTTGATGCAGGAAACCGTGAATCGGCAGAGCTGACCATCGTTTGCGATCCATTGCGATATCGAAATGCGCTCGTCGCTCAGTACGAATTCAATATCGATCAGGTCCGCGAGCGAAGCAGATTTAAAGTGTTTGCAACGCCGTCACCGACTGAACCGCGGCATCGGCTGAGTCCCGCCTGATTTCTTGGAAGCTCTTATGCAGCTTCGTTTCGACCATCCGTGGCTCAAATAAGTCAATCATAATGGAGCTCATAGCGACTTAATACCTGGTGAGATTGCAATCGTGATTAGCCGATAATATCAAAGGCAAGCCAAATTGGTCCCAGAGCACCATCGATCCGGAAGGCGAAGTCTGATCTCATAGCTATTTCGTCGATCCGTGGCTTTAGGTCGTCAAGCCTTGCGTCACTTCGCGGGGCAACGATGAGACAACCGACACGTTGATCCGCCTCATCGCGATCAATGCCTTTCGCATCGCGACAAGCTCGTTGGAGATGCTGATCGAAGGTGGAGGCTCGTATCTGGGTAGCTGCGAAATGCTGCTTTGCTTCGAAAACCCAACAACAACCGCTTTGATTGTCCGCCAGCCATAAATCGCCTCGACCACGCCGCCAAGCACGTCCTCGTGTCGTGTGTCTCTTATCCAAAACATATTCTGTTTGCGCAACAAACCCAGCAAGTGTCGCAGCGTTCGCCAAAGCCGCAACACTCGATGTTTCATTGTAGTGGAATGGGTCGAAATCGTCAGACCACGTATGGAAGCGCCGACGAACCTCAGGCACCTTACTGAGCCAAGTTGGCCAGTGCTTTGCCTCCTTCGTCCGTTGATCCCCCGTTAGAATGGTCACGCCCATAAGCGCTACTCCCCCCATTTTATTGACACCGTATGACAGATAAACAAGAGCTTATGACAGTTCGCCACCTACAGTTACCGCTGGCCATTGAGATTTGCTCCATAAGTTTTTGGCGGGGCCTAGCTATCTGAGCAATTTGTTGTAGGCGGCGCCCCCTTTAACGGCGTTCTAAACCTCAAGCGAAACCATGCTCACTAAATGCCTTTCGTCCAAAGCTTATCTGGCTTTGGATCTCCCATGATGTCTGATACTACGCCAAAGCGGGGCCGAAAGCCGAAGCCGATTGTCGCGTTCCCTGACCCAATCACATCGAACTGGCTCGATCCGCCAACTTTCGAGGATGCGCTGACCTTGCAGGTACGGCGGCATGGCGAGACGATCTGTGGGTTGCATCGTGCACTGACCCATCAGGGCGACATCATCGAGCGATCCACCCTTCTGCAGTGGGCAGGTGGTAAGAAGTTTCCGCGCGCCGTAGCCAGCCTGGCCATCCTTCAGCAGATTGAGCGGCGGTACCGGCTTCCAGACGGCTACTTCAAATCGAAGCTCCCGAATCAGTGCCGTGCACCGTCCGGACATCGAAGGCTCAAGGGCATTTCTGATGCTGAGCGGCGGCGACTAGCTTGGCATTTGCCCGATGACTTCGACAGTCGCCCTGCAGCCGAGAGACGAGATATCCTCGATTGGGTCCGAACTGTCATTATTTCCGGATCAACGGACTATCGCCGCTACCAGGCAGAGGCATCAAGGAACCGCTTTGCAGTCCGCTTCCCGAGCCTAACCGGCCGAAAGCCGCTGAAACAGGCGCGGGATGATGATCGAGATGACGACCGGTTCTTGGACGACGTTGAGCTCGATTTGCTGGACGCCAACATTGATGCGCCTCCGGCCCTTGCCGCTGAGGTCGCTGAGCTCATACGCTTCAAGACCTCGACGCTGACGGACATCGGGTATCAGCGCAACGGCGTTTGGAACGAGTACACCTCTTCGCAGAAAATTGAGCATCTTGGCCTGCTTTTCGGGGCGCTTGCAGCCTCCCCTAACAGCAAGGTTCGGGGCTTTGGTGTTCCATCAAAACACCTAGCAATGGGCATGCTCATCTTCCCGGCAGTGTGGGATTGGTACATCCAGTGGCGTGAGGCCCGGCGCGGATGCTACACCTCTTGGGAAGTCAACATGCTCCAGCTGGGCCTGTCTTTGGCGCGCGCGGAAACCGGGTGGCTGCGTCAGAGTCCTGCATTGGGCGATGAGCTCAAGCCAATCCCCGGCCTGGTGTCTGAGGATGACATCACCGCCTCACGCGCGGATTGGGACGGAGCCTGCGATCAATTTTATCGTTACGGAACAGCCCGGGTCAAAGAGATCCAGCGGGTCGCCAGAGTTCACCGAGACCCGTTTGAGCCGATCATGGTCGTTTTGGAGTCTGATAGCCCGGTTGGCACATATCGCTTAATCACCGAGGAGATCATGAGGTTGATGCCCGATTCAAAGCGATATCCGCGAACGGCTGCGGAATCGGTACGTTCCTTTCTCATTTTGCGCTTTGGTCTCCACTTGGGCCTCAGGCAGAAGAACCTACGCGAATTGCTGGTTTGCAATCGCGGTACGCCGCCGACCTCAGAGCGCAATCTCGCATCCCGCAAGCGCGGCGAACTTCGCTGGAGTGACCGTGACAATGGTTGGGAGGTTTTCATTCCGGCGTCTGCCTTCAAGAACGCGCACTCGTCGTTCTTCGGGAAGATGCCTTTCAGGCTGATCCTGCCTGATCTTCTCGGGCTGTACCGTCAGATTGATGCCTATCTGAATGTGCACCGGGCCGCCCTCCTTGGCGGCGCCGAAGACCCCGGGACGTTCTTCGTCAAGACTGCGAAGTCGACAAGCCTGAATGCGGCTTACGATCAGAATACGTTCTATGAGGCATGGCGTCTCATCATTCAGCGCTATGGGATCTACAATCCCTACACCAATCGCGGTGCCATCAAGGGTCTGCTGCCGCACGGTCCCCATAACGTGAGGGATATTTTGGCGACGCATATCCTGAAACAAACCGGGTCATACGAGCAGGCTAGTTATGCTATTCAGGACACCGCCGACACAGTCGCCAAGCACTACGGAAGGTTCCTTCCTCAAGACAAGGCCGCGCTGGCCGCGCAGATCCTCAATCGCGTTTGGGAGGCAGCCTAACGACCTACTCCGCCACGAAAGGAGTGTCCCAAGCCTTTCGCTGTTGGCCTCCCTCGATCACCACTAGGCCTGCACCGTAATTTGCGGGAAAGCCAAATCCCGAGCAAGATTCTCAATCTTTCCGCGCCAAGCCAGCTTTTCGAGCCATGACTTCCGGATGGACGAGGCTCCGTACAGAGCTCCGGCTAGCTGACCTGTGATGGCCGCAGTTGTGTCGGCGTCGTCCCCCAGGTTTGCTGCCATGAGCACGGCGTGGTCAAAATTGTTTGTGTTTGCAACGCACCAGAGAGCTGCCTCAAGGCTATGCGCCACAAAACCGCTGCTGGAAATCTGGTGGCGCTGCTTCCCGCGCCAACTGCCAGCAATGATCGGCGCGATCACAGGCCCATACTCGCCATGAGCCTGGGTCAATGCCGCCTCGAAATCAGCACCGAGAATGGCTGCCCGAAGGATCAATGAGTAAGCATCGCAGGCTTGCAGACAGGCTGGTGCCGCGTGGGTGGTTGCGCTTTGCCGACGTGCGACACGAGCCACAATTGAGGGATCCTCATGGATGCCCCAGATCGCGACGGGTGCCAGCCTCATGAGCGAACCATTCCCCGCCGAACGAGGATCGGCTGATCCCGAAATGGGGTCGCCGGTCGCTTCAAACCGGCCAAGCGCTTGGCTGGTCGTAATCCCGATGTCGAAACAGTCACCTGTCGGGCTGTATGCTCCATTCCTCCACCAATCGACGAAGCGCCGCTGCGCCTCCTCTGGTTCGAAAATCGAGCGCTTGGCTGCGCTCGCAAGTATCGCGTCCGCCAGCGCCAAGGCCATCGATGTATCATCGGTCCACGTGCCCGGCTCCAAACCGAACGGTCCTCCCCCGAGCATGTCGGTAATGTGCTCATAGGAATCGCGCGGCCTGAACTCGAGGGTCGTCCCCAAGGCATCGCCCACAGCCAATCCAAGCAAGCATCCACGAGCGCGGTCGTTGATATTCCAGATCGAATGCAGGTGATCTTCTTGAGGCACAGTCTCGATTGCGCCACGGCGGACTTCGCTCACGCGTGCAATTGCATCTTTCGGCTCGGCTTCTCCCAGCTCAATCAGGAGCCTCGCCGCTACTGTCCCCGCGCGGCCGAGCCCACCCTTGCAATGAATGAAGACGCTTTGTCCGCCGGCGAGTAAGCCGCGCACATGGGGACCAGCAGAGCGCCACCCATACTCAAAGTCAACGCCGGGTTCGGTGACATCGGGGATTGGCAGGTGAAACCACTGCATCCCTCGAGCTTCCACCTCCGACGCCAGATTTGAAACGCCAAGCGCATTAATCTCGTGGTCCTCGATGAGCGAAATCACCGCTACAGCGCCCCACTCAGAGATCGCGTCCAAGTCAACCGCCAGGTCACGCCGCCAGTCAAATCCACCAACGGACCTACTCTGTTTGCCCGGGCAAAATGATACGCCGATGCGGCCACTGCCAGCTGCCAAGGTCGCAATGTGGATGGGGTCGGTGAAGCTTGTGCGGAAGTTTGAGTTCATTCCGACCATCTATTCGTTCTCTACGACAAAATTGGTCGCGACAATTCGCCAGTGCTTGGTGGGTTCGTGACGCGACCCCGCAGATGCATCTCCAATGATGCTTATCGGTACTCGATCGCCTTTCGCTCTCTGGCCGTTAGATGCGCCGACAAAGTTTCGATGGCCATAGCGAGATCACAATCGAAAAGCTCTTTTGAAACGACTGCCGCCCCATTCCGTATCCAGAGCCTTTCATTGCGAAATTCGAAAAGCGATCGATGGACGGCGATCTCTTTCGCGCCGGCATGTTCTGCCCAAACCGTCATGCAAATCCGCCAGTCCCACGCTCCGCCGTAGCCGTCGAGATTCGCGATGTAGATCCGATTGTCCGGATCGTCGCTTGAGAAGCCGATTTTGATCAAACCCAAATCCGACGACTGGGCAAGGTAAAGGTAGCCTGGCAATTCACTCCGGCGCGCGAATGCGATTGAGGCCGGGAAACACTGAATGCAGTTGCCGTACCGATTGCGCAAAGCATGGCCGTTGTGACACGGCGTAACACCGTAGGCGACGAACTTCCCCTCAGCCTTCATTCTCGGTCGATATTCGGCGCGTTTCAGGCCAGAGGCATCAAATGCTTCTTCGGGTTCGATCCCATGGCGTTTCATGTAGCTCAAATGCGCTTTAGTGAGGCGAGCCATCCGCAGTGACCCCTCGTCAAACCTTCAGCACACTAGACGAGCCAAGCTCGCGGAGGAGCGAATTAGGACTGTTATGTAGGCTTGTCATGTTTAGCCTTAGCCTTGCCCGCATTTTCCGAGGCGACGACGCGGATCTGCAAATGGCCCGTTTCAGTTCGGCGAGATTCGAAGCCCCCGGCATTTTCGACCAAGTCGCTCAGCTTGCCTTGGCCATAGGTTCGGGGGTCAAAGTCGGAAGCAAGCGCTGCAAGACGTTGGCCCACCCGGCCGAGAGGTACCCAGCCCCCTTCATCATCAAGCTGTGAGATAGCGGTCCGGATGAGAGGAGCTGCGGCCGTGGGCGGTTTCATAACATTAGCCGGACGGGAGTCCTGTCCGCCCGGCTGATCGGGCGTGGGCGCCTCTGGCAGAAGGTTTTCAGTGTAGATGAAGCGGCGACAGGCTTGGCGAAAGCTCTCGGGTGTCTTCTGCTCTCCGAAGCCGTAGACGTCGATGCCTTGCTCTCGGATACGCGAGGCTAAGCCGGTAAAATCACTGTCTGACGAGACAAGGCAAAAGCCATCGAAACGTCCGGTATGGAGAAGGTCCATTGCGTCGATAACCAAAGCAATGTCCGAGGCATTCTTGCCACTGGTGTACGCGAAGTTCTGGTGCGCCTTGATCGCATGCGTGGCGAGAACGTCGGCCCAGGTTTTCAGTCTTGTGCCTGAGAAATCGCCGTAGATACGTCGGACACTTGCCTCACCGATTTTGGCTATCTCTTCAAAGAGCCGCGGTGCGATCCGGGAGGATGCATTGTCGGCGTCTATCAATACAGCAAGTCGGGGGTTACGAGGTTCAATAGCCATCGTGCATCATTGCCCGAACAACCCTTAATCAGGCGATAAAGCTTTGAAGGCGCTGCCTGACGATTGCCTCGTCTTGAGGTAACCTGAGTAGGCGCTTGGCTTTATCATGCGCGAATTCATCCACCTTGAGGACGACTAAGCGATAGCCATATCTGGGCAGCACATCGGCGCGGCGCTCATCATATCGTCGGCGCTGCTCGCCCCGAGACACGCCGGAAACCGTCGGCTTATCGTCGAAGAACCCGACGCGTTCGCGGTGTTGGCGCTCATGATATTCCACAACAAGGCCAAGATCCGGGTAAAAGCCATCGACAGGCAATGGTTTTTGGCGACCATGCCGATCCGGATCTCCGGTGAGAAATGGGAAGCAATGCTGCCTGGAAGCCTTCAGTCCGAGAACAGCATCGCAGAGATCGAGCACGTAATGCTCGTCGCGGTTTGCAGCCGTGGAAACGCCCTTTACGGCCTTTGAAGTCGATCGGAGCCTGACGCGCTCTGGGGCCAGCTGCGCCATGATCCTCTCCATGTCCTGGTGCTGACAACTCCCTTACACGACCTCCCAACGCCCGTTGTGTGGATGCCAATCGAGAGTTGCAGCGCGAAGAGCAGCTCGAAAGCGCTTCGGATCTATTCCGCTCGCGATCGCCATATCAACGGCGGTGATTAGCTGACCTGGGATCGACATGCCGGCTTCCCCTTCACGCAAATCCGCGCACCATCGCTGCCTCGATGCCAGCCCATTCCTGCTCGTGTGATCCAGAATTGTTCGGCATGCCCGCCTTGGTCAAACAGCCCTTGGGATAGGTGTAGCTGTCGATCCGCCGCTCTGGCTCCTCGCGCCAGGCGATGTTGACGGCCCAGAACTTAGGGAAGAAATAGAGGCTCGAATAGGGAAGGCGGTCGTGGATCCACCAGGCCAGCTTTCGCCAATCCCCGTCTGCCTGAAATGTGTCCCAGAATGCCGGAACGACGACGCAGGCCGTGGCACCCATCCGGCCTTTGGCATCGCGTCGATCCCAGATATGCCCGGCAAAATTGGCCTCGTTCGACGCGCAGTTGTACCCGCCCTTCCCCGCAGCTTGCATCTCATTGCCCAACCCATTGACTTCGCACGACCGAAAGGCGGATCGAACAGCGATACGGCCAAACCGATCCTGCAATGGTTCAAGCAGTTCTTCGCAGAGCTTGCTTCCTGCTGCGATCGCCAGGTCCGGATCATCAGGCACGTTGGTCAGACCATGAATCGCGGCGATGTCTGAGAACAGAAAATCGCGCAAAAAGAATGACTTTGATAGGCGAATCCGGCCCAATTCGGTCAGCGCCGCAACAGAATCAGGTTTTTTCATGTGCCAAGCCTCTCATCCCGATACGTCAAAAGCGGTGGCACCTTGGGCCAATGAACCACTTGATCCCTCATTTCCTCTTGCAAGACACCTAAATATCTTGCGTCGTTCAGCGGAGACTGACCATCGGAAGGAAAACGAGCAATTACACCGATCTTAAAGCATGAGGAGTTCCCAATTGTTGCGTCACGCGCTCAGCCCGGGATCTCGTCCGATCGTTAGCTCGCCGGTTTCAGTCCAAAAAATGGCTGCGCCATCAACCGGCCTTCCGCCTTTTGTGCCGACAGCATCGATGTACGCTGCCAACTGCGGCCAGTAGCTTTCGAAGCGAAGGGCATGATCTACGACGGCCCCACTCTTGTGATCGATGATCATGAAGCCATTTGCCCCCTCGGCGATCAGATCGATGATGATGCTTTGACGTCCCCCATCGGCCAGTTCGATCTCGATCGGCTGTTCGACACGCAGACGCGAATAGCCGAGATCCATGAGGGTCTGACGAAGTGCTTGCGCCTGCTTCTCGAGAAGCTCGACCTCGGCCTCGGACGCCCGGCAATGCTGACCCACCCGATCTCTCAGATCTGGTCGGCACAGCAGAATCCGCAAAGCCTCGTGGACGGCAGTCCCTTTGTCCGTTGCCTGGGCGAGATCGGTGCCTGAGAGCCGAACACCATCCGCAATCGCTATGGTCTCGATCTCACGCGGCAATGGGCGATGAGTTGAAAGCGCCAGTGATGGGCTGATCACCGCCTCCAGCTCCATGACTGGTCGCTGTTCAATGGCGAAACGCAGCTCGCAATCCAAAGCATCCAAGCCAACCCGGGTTTCAGCTGCGAAGCACGCCGGGATTTCCTTGTCGCAGATCGTCATGCGAGCAGGAAAGCTCTCCGCACCGATAGTTATCTGATTTCCCTGCAGCGTGAGGCCGCAGACATCGTTCATCAGACGGCGGGCCGTGATCGGCAATGGTGGCTCGACCTTCTCGTCATCCTGCGGCCACTCAATAATGAGGCGATTGCGCGCTCGCGTGAGCGCCACGTAGAGCAACCGACGCGCCGTTTCTTCGCACTCCGGGTAGAGCTCTCCGAGAAAACGATCGGTCGCTTCGGGCGCGGCAAACTCGGGCGCATAGGCCAGAGTTGCCTCGCCAATAACATGGTCGAGATCGTCAAATCCGGGAAACTTCGTGCTGAATGTCGCAGGTCTGGGGTCGAACTTGTGGTCCAACCCGCAAACTACGACGATCGGCCATTCGCGTCCCTTGGACGCGTGCCAGGTCACAATCTCGATCCCGTCTGCTTCAGCGCCTGAGGGATTGGGCCGCAGGTCCTCACCCTTCAAGCCAACCTTGTTCTCGAGCCATCCCAGGAACACGTTGGCGCTCTGACCATAAAAGCCGGATGCTTCGCGCATATCACGGTGAGCCTCCATGAAGGCTCCCGCTTCCGCCTCAAAGCGCAGCAGGTCTGCTCTCATCTGCGCCGGGTCATCGAGGAGATCACACCACTCCCGAAGTCCTGATGCCCGGATCACCTGATGAACAAGGTGATCAACCGGGGTGGCAAGGGACTCGGGCCAGAGCGCTTCCAGCCGCGCGAGCTCCGGCGCAGCTATGCGACCATGCTGCGCAAGCGCGCCGAGCGCTTCGGGAAGAGCCGTTGCGCCCGGCCCCAAGGTCGCCATGCAAATTGCCGCGTGACGGTCATTGGGGTCCACGGCGACGCGAAGAGCGAAGCAGGCGGCCTGAACCACCTGGCTCTGCCACCAACCGCCTTCAGCCACGCGCACCGGCAATCCCAGCGAGCGCAGAGCACCTGCATAGCTCGAGCAATGACTATGCGTTGGGCAAAGAACGGCAATATCTCGTGGCTCGAGGTCTCGCAGCTTCTTCGAGTGACGGTCAATGATCGCAATCTCCTCGTCGGCCAGCAGCGACAAGAGCCTGTCGGCGATGAAATGCTGAGGTTTGCCGCTGGACCTCGAATTGCGTTTGCAAGCCAACTGGATCACCTCCAGCGCAGTGTCGGGGCCCGCTGGATTCTGTGCAGTCAGCGGCGTGTAATCTTCGCCGAAGAGACAAGGGCCGAGCGCATTGACGAAATCCATGATCCGCGCGTCGGAGCGCCAGTTGCGATGGAGCGGGCTGGTCTCGAATTGGTTTGTGAGGGCGACCGTGAGCCGCGGATCAGCGCCCTGAAAACCCATGATCGCCTGTTTGGTGTCGCCGACAATCAGCGCATGCTTGGCCTGGCGCGCCAATGACCACAGGAAGGTAAACTGGATCGGGTTTGTATCCTGGAACTCGTCGACAATGACGCAGTCCACTTCGTCCATGATCGCGGCAAGCACTTCAGGCTTTTCGTCGAGGATCCTCGCAGCGTTCGTGACCATATCGCTGAAGTCGATAACGCCAAGCTCTCGCTTGCGGGTTTCATAGTCAGACATGGCTGCCTGAGCGCCCTCGACTAGCGCACGCGCGTGGAGAACGGCATCTTCAAGCGGGCCAGGATGGGAGACAAGCTTGTCGGCGGCCGCCATCACTGCATCGGCCAAGTCGTCGTAGCCATCGGGGGTCGGGCTGCCGCGCTTTGACTGACGAAGACCGCGGAGCTTCTGCCACAGACGCCAGTCCTTGCCCTCTCCTGCCAGCATCTGCGCAGACTGTTTGAGCGCCTGAAAATTTTCCCGGAAGTCGCTCTTTGCGGTCGCATTCGCCGCAGTCTCGGCCAAGGATCTCGGGAAGGCACGAAGCAGGTCGTCGACGGCTGCCTTCAACCCGGCTGCCAGTGCATCAGTCCTGCCCTGCGGCTCGCCGTAGCCTTGCCGGATCGATGCTTCGACAAAATCGGCCATAGCCGGATCATTGCCGCGCGGGCCAAGCGTTCGCAGCAGCGCGATGACGCCCAAAAGCCGTTTGCGAAAACTGTCTTCAGCACTTTCGTCCGAAACAAAGCTGCCGCGATAGCCGAATGCCGAAAGGTTGCGCGACAGCTCGCGCAGGGCATCGTTTTCTTCGATCGAGCGGCGGATCAGCAGGTCCTGCTCATCTTCGGCGATCAGGCGCTGCTGCGGCGATGACCCGGACGCAAAGGCATGCTCGATCAGCAGGCGCCGGCCGAGACCATGGATGGTCGAGACATAGGCCCGTTCGACAGCGAGCGCCGCCTGGAGATTGCCATCACTGATCAGCGCACTCCTGATCCGCTGGCGCAGTTCGCCAGCAGCGGCCTCGGTGAAGGTTACGGCCAATATGCGCTCGGGCCGCACCTTTTCTTCCCTTACCCACTGGGTAAGAGTTTCCTGGATGTGATGGGTTTTGCCCGCCCCTGCCCCTGCCGGCACAATCGAAAGTTCAGTCATTTTGATCATCCGTGAAGCTTACTGACGGCGCGGTGTCGTCGCGCATGAACGCAGCGATGAGCGGACTGTCTTCGAGTGCATAGGTGCTGAGGGCGGCTGATTTCTGGAACGACTTGGCGTCAGCCGTGGTGTTGGTTTCCAAGCGGCCCGCGTTGAGCGCCTTGAACCTTGCAGAAATGAGCGAGACGGCATTCTTGGCAATGTCGCCGCCGACAAGTTCGACCTCAGCGTTGTCCAGGTCGTCAACACCGTTGAGCAACAGATTGCCATCATTGAGTGTGTGGTAAGCGACCGCTGGCGGCGTCGGCCAACTGGTTAGAGTTTCGGCAATTCGAATGACAGCGTCGCCGCTGCGGTCATCAATCCGAACCTCCATCCGGCGGTAGAGGTCGACTTGCAGATCCCATCCCTTCTGAAGTCGGTCACGCCGGTTGCCGGAGCTGCTTTTCTTGTAATCGACGACGACTGGTTGCCCGTTGGGCAGCCTCAGCAGGCAATCGGCCTTCCCATGGATGGGATGATCGAAAAGACTACCAGCCAGCCAGAATTCGTTGCCCACGATCTCTGCGTCCATCGACTTGAGAACCAGAGACCAGTGCTTGGCGGATTTGATGATTTCCGTCTCGAGCATGTTGCGCTCTACGGTCCATGCAGAGGTCTGCAGGAACGGGGCGATGGCGCGGATGCGGTCAAGAAGCAGTTTGGGAACCTCGGCTTCGATCTGTTCGGGCGAAGGGTGGTTCTTTCCTGGCGGGAAGAGACGTTCGAACACTTCGTGAGCAAGCGACCCGCGGAGCATCACGTCGAGCGCCTCGGGCTGCCATGAGACATGTTCGGCCTCGAGTTCGGCCAACACCCAGGCGAGCGGGCTGACCAGCAGCTTCTCAAGCCGGCTCGGGCTTTGGGCGCGCGGTGTGCCGTCGTCTTTCTTGCGCAGGCTGAGGAGATCAAATCCGAATTCGTAGTGCGCCGGGACCTCGGGATAGGCCTGCGGCTCGATGACCGGACGTGGTTTCCAGCTGACCAGTCGGTCCCAGATCGTCCCATCGCTATGGCTGAGCGGTTCAATCAGCGTCTCTGGATCATCGATGCCTTCAACGAGCCGGGAGATCAGCGGCAAGCTTGATGAAACCGACTGCGCGTTGCCGGCGCGGTCGCGCTCCGAGAGAAGGACAATCACCTGCTCGCTCGCGGCAGCGATCTGGCGATTGAACAGATCGAGCGCATTGCCGAGCTGCTTCGCCTGCGATGGCAGCTGAATGCCAGTACGGTCGGCGATCAGGGCCACCTCGCTATCGAGAAAGAAAGGGTTGCCAGATGGTGTTGAGGGATATTGTCCGTCGTTGAAGCCCAAAAGAAGCAGCTTGCGATAGGCTCGCTTCGGAGCCTCATGTGCGAGCATCACAGAGAGACCGCCAAGAAAGTATGGGGCCCTTGATGCAGCTTCTGCCTGATAGGCAGCAGAGATCTTGATGGCCCTTTCGAGCTCCGCCTCACCAGCATCCTGGCCATTGCCAAGCGCGTTGATGACGCGTGCCGCATGTTGCTTGGCCTCGAAAACATCCTGCGTAAATGCGCTGCTTTGACTGAGAAGCCGCACGAAGGATCGGATTTGCTCTTTGAGCTGCCCATTGGTCGCCGGCGAAGGCGAACGGATCAGCGAAAACAATGTCGCCTGACTGCCGGTCAGATCGTAGGTCAAGCGCGGTGCAAAATCGCCTGACATCGCAGCTGTGGCGAGCGCGTTGCCCAATTCGGGAGGCCAACACAAAACAGGAGAACAGTAAAGCGATGCAAGTGCCATCGCGGGCGCCGGGCGCCGCCGACATTGGAGGAAATGCAAAAGCGCTTCTGGTCCGATATTCCGACGCGCGCAGGGGCTTGGCAAAGATGACGCGCTCAACCCTGCGTGGTGCAGGCTTTCGGCGAGATAGAGACCATATTCGCTATTGGGCGGCACGATGACGCCGATCTCGCTCTGCTTGAGGTCTTGATCCTCGGCAAGCCAGCGCTGGATTATAGCCGCGGCCGCCTCGCATTCGGTCAAAGAGTCGCGGACGGAAAGAACGGCGAGGCTGTCGTCTTGGGGTGCAGGAGACGCATGAGCATCAAGCAGATGACGCTGCGCATGACCCAGGAATGTCGATGGCGAAGCTGAGTGGTGCTTACGCGCAGCGATAAGCCGGCCGAAATCAGGGTCCTCATCGCTCAATCTGCCGTGATGAAGCTCGAGGCGCTCAAGAACGGAGCGCTCCATACGCGTCAGATCTTCCCGATTGCGATCCCACACCACAGCGAAGGACTGAAGCGCATCACCCGCATCGCAGGCCAGAAAAGCCTTCAGTGCTGCAAGATCGGCAGGAAGAAGGTCCTGATTGCCTGACCAAAGGTTGGAGAGAGCCTCAAGGTGAAGACGCGCCCGCGTGCCGGCGGGCAAGCCTTCGGTTGTGATAGATGCCGGATCAAGATCGCTTGTCGCCATCATCAGGTGACGCAGCATCGCGCTCACCGCTGCTGCCGTTTGCTCCGGCGCGATTGCATAGCTTTCCGCCCATGGTGCAGCGTCACCAAGCTGCTCGAGGGCTTCGCGGACAGGCTTTTCGGTTGAATGGGGCAGAGCATAAAGGCTGGCGAGCAGTTGCGCGTTAAGCGGCATGCAGCTCGTAAAGGGCGCGTCCCCGATCCGGAGATAACAGTCTTCAAACATCAAAAAGTTTTCCCCCAGCGCTCTGCTGACTGCCTACGCGCTTGTTCATTACCTCTCGCTTACGACAAATCTGGTCGCACCATAGACTGGGCGGCGGCAAGTCGTTCGCACATAACGTCTTTGAGCGCCTCCGGCTGCTCGATGATCAGGTCCCCTGCCCAGCCAAACAGGTGGTTGGCCAGCTCGACCAAGCCTCCGGAACTGAAGCTAACCACGAGCTCTTCGCCATCTTCTTCGATCTGTTGTTTGGGATGAAATCGCCAGGCGCGGGCGCGCTCGGTGGCATGGGGCAGAATTCTGAAAACGATGTCGTGGTCAGCCTCCTGCCAGATGCCGAAGCTTCGGGCCATCCAGGCATCGAGATCCCAGTCCTCCGGCGGGCAACCCACAACGCCGCTGTCCCGCACGTTGGTCATCCGGTCGAGCCGGAAGGTAAAGGGCGGATCGTCCCGGTCAGGCATCTTTCCGAGAAGGTACGTGATCGGTCCATGGATCAGGCCAAAAGGGATGACCCTCCGCCAAGAAGGCTCATCCGCCCAACCCGGTCGGTAGTCGAAATCAACACAATGGCTGGCAAGAATTGCCGACTGGATTGTGGTGAGGTCTTCTGGAGAAACTATCACCGCTGGCCCTGCGGCAACGCGTGATCGTTGCAGCTTGGTCAGGAGCTCCAAATCATTGTCGAGACGGCGCCGCTCGGCGCTGTCGAAGGCAATCTTGGTCTTGGAAAGCAGCTTCTCGAGGGCATCGGTATTGGCCGTACCTTCTCGCCGCCCCGCTTCGACCACGGATTGAAGGGCAGCCACCTCAGCTGAACTCGGGCGGGCATAGGCTCGGCCCGGGCTATCCTTGATCCTGAAGCGCTTGAGGCGGCCATCGACCAATTCGTCAAGGTCGAAGTGAATCAAGATCACATTGCGCATTCGCTCAACCGTGCGGCGGTTCACTCCGAGCAAGGCCGCCATTTCGTCCAGGGTAAGGCCTTCGATGCTCTGGGTGAGCGCGTGCACAAGTTTGAGGGTGCGGTCGAGGTTGCTGAGACGCTGTGACATGAACATCCACTGCTAACTGTTTGTTCGCAATGAGCAAGCTGGATCGACCAGTCGAAGCTGTTATATGACCAATTTTGTCGCACATCGGTGGTTTAAGAGCATGGCCGAAACCAAATCTGAGGGAAACCACCGCTACCATGGCACGTCGCTCGCCTTATCAAACCAATCTCGATCTCGACACCAAGGGCGAGGCTGCACACTTCGCGCAGGCTTCAGCAAAAATCCTGCAAAGCCTGACTGCTCATCAGTTGAAACGCTCCGGCGAGGATCTGATCGAGCTGATCGAACGGGAAACACCCGTCCCTGGACTGCGCAGGATCGCCAATCGTGAAAAACCGACGATTGCCGAAGCGAAGGTCATCGCTCGCCAGCTGACCTCAATGCCCGGTGAAACGACAGAGCTCGATCGGCTCCTGTCCTGGATCAGCGATCTGTTTGGCCTTGAGCCGACCGACACGGTCATTCTGGGCGTTTTTGCGCGCTGGGGACGATACGAAAGCTGGCGCGAACTGGTGCGGCGCGGGCCGTTCTCATGCAGCAACTTGTCCCCGAGGGTGATCGGACGCCTCGCCAGCCTTCCGAGCAGTATGGCAGAGCAAAGGCTTGTTCAGGGATCGCCGCTCTTCGCATCGCGGCTCATCAATGATGATCGCGATGGCGAATATAGCCTGAGTTCTCTGCTCAAGCGCCTCATCTGTTTGAACGCCGCAACGCAGGAGGAGATGCTGCGCTGGCTTTTGCCCGAACCCGAGCTTGGTGCTTTGGGCTGGGACGATTTCGAGCATCTCAACCCGCTGCGAGACATCGCATTGAAGGTTCTTGCGACCAGACAGCCTGTGAGCATTCTCCTGTTCGGCGACCCTGGCACAGGCAAGACAGAATTTGCGCGGACACTCGCTGCTCAGGCGGGCAGCGGAGCAACTTTCGCCGGGCTAGCGGACGACTACGGCAACGAGCCTGACCGGTCGGAGCGACTTGATCACCTTATGGTGCTGCGCGCCATGTGCCGTCACCACCGAGATCGGGTCATCGTTGTCGACGAGGCAGACGACGTTCTGAGGATCAGCGAACGGCGGCCGACCTCGAAGCAATGGATTCACCGACTGGTCGAGAACCCCGAAGTTTCTACCATCTGGATCGTCAACGATCGGTCGCAACTGGGTCCTGCGGTCCTCAGGCGAATGACACTGGCGATTGGGTTCGACAGGCCTCGCTTTGCCGTACGCGAACGAATTGTGAGGCGGTCGGCCGAGAATGTGTCGCTATCGCTAAACTCAGCGGAGTTGCACGACCTTGCCAGTATCAAGGCGCCCCCTGCGGTGGTGGCAGCCGGGCTCAATGCCGCCAAGTTGACGAGCGGCGGCGCGGAGGTGGCAAAAACTGCGATCCACAGTGTCATGCGCGGCCTCGGCCAGTCATGTACGCCCGAGATCTGCACGCGGTCGACCTATGATCCGCAATTGTCGAACGCAGAGACGGACCTCAAGCGCTTAGCCCAGCAACTGGCCGCTTCACCGGATCGGGCATGGAGCCTGCTGCTTTCTGGACCATCCGGCACGGGCAAATCAGCTTTTGCCAGGCATCTTGCCGAGCTGATGGGGATCGAGATCGAATAGCGGCGGGCATCAGATCTAATGAGCCCATTTGTGGGCGAGACCGAGCAGAACATTGCCGAGGCCTTTGCCATCGCAGCAGAGCGCGGTGCCCTGCTCCTGATCGATGAGGCCGAGAGCTTCCTGTACCGGCGTGAGGCGGGGCAGCGCAGCTGGGAGGTAAGGCAGGTGAACGAGATGCTGGTGCAGCTCGAGCATTTGCGCGCGCCCTTCGTCGCGACGACGAACCTCGCGGACAACCTCGATGCTGCAACCCAGCGCCGTTTCACCATTCGCACGACATTCAAGGCGATGACGCAAAGCCAGGTAAAGGCGCTTTTCGAGAAAACCTTCGCACTCAGCTGGCCGCAGCACTTTCCGCTTCACGAGGGGCAGACGCCCGGTGACTTTGCGGTTGTCGCGCATCGCGCGCGATTGCTGGGTGAGCGCGACCCTCCGGTTCTGGTCAGATGGCTCCTTGAGGAAATCGAAGCACGCGGAGAAACCACAAGGGCACCTGTCGGATTCCAATTTCCGACCCAAGAGCGCGGCGCGGGCTTCAAACAACCCGAACAGACGGCTGCATGAGAGGCCAAGCGACCACCTCTTTCTGCATCGTCGCGATTGACACCACCACATATATGTAGCTGAGAACCTTAGATGTCCTATCTCGCCTGGATTGATTTTGACCCCGAAGAGCGTCGCCGCGCTCAAACTCTTATCGACCTGTTCAAACAGCCTGAGGCCCGGGACGAGCTTGGCCTCGGCACGGTTCGTGACGGACTTGCCGACCTCCTCTTTCCGGGGACCAGCACTATCCAGACGCGGCTGCGTTACATGCTGTTCATCCCGTGGATCTACCAAGAGGCCCAGAGCCGTAAGGCAACACAGCCGGAGCGCGCAGCGATCGCGCGCGAACTCGAATTCCAGTTGAGCGAAGCACTGCTCCGCGGCGGCGAGGCTGTCGGTGTCATCGGACGCGACGCTGGGCGAAACCTGAAGCGCCTTGCATCAAGCGTCTATTGGGCAGGCTTAAGTACGCTAGGCATTCGGGCGCTGCCAGGCAGCCAGTCGACGTTCCTGTCATATGGCCCCGAAAGTTTGAAAGATCATGACCTTAAACTTTGGGCGCCAAACCTTCCTAAGGCACCGGCAAACCTCATGGATGATGCCTCCTTCACGCTAGAACGAGGGGAAGCGGACTTCTTGCGAGACCGGCTTGAAAGCCACGCAGCTAACAGCTTGCTGAACGAACTGGCGCGCAAGGGCAAAACCTTCACGGAGGATTGGCCCTGGCAAGTCGGCGTCGACACCATATCAGACCCCAATCGCGCGATCCTCCGGCACGCCGAACGATTTTCCGGCGTGATGTACGGCGCCAGCCTTCTTTACAATCTGCTCCTCGCCCTTCGTGCTGCAGATCGGCCGAACGCCAAAACGCACGCCGATGCTGCTGATTTAGCAGCACACTACCGCGCGAGCATTGAAGACTGGAAGTCGGAGCTCTACAATCTGTCGTTGAACGATTGGGATCTCGATGATCTTTTCGCTCTGATCGGCAAGACCAGCCATAACCTCACCAAGACGTCGCGAGATTTCATCCGAGGATGGGTGACAATTGTCCGGGACACCGGTGGCACCATCGAAGCAGATCAACGGGCAATAGAGCTGATCAAGCAGCGAGAGCATGGGCTGAAACACAGAAAGGCGAGGCTCCTGCACGATGCGCCGCTTGAGCGTTGGTCAGGTGCATCAGGTGACGCGCGGCTCGATTTCAGATGGGGTATTGCCAGCCGCTATCTCGGGGAGCTTGCTGATGTCGGTTGACCCTGCCTTCGACCCTGAAAATCGAGAACTTTACACAGCGCTCATGCGTTCGCCGGATGGCTACAGGTTCGATCACGCGGTAGCCACCACCTACTCCCTCGATGTCGAGACTGCCCTCGCGATCCCAATCGCCATAGTGTTTCGCGACGCCGAGAACCGTGACGAAATGATGCGTAGTCCCTTGGCTCTGCTGCAGAGCGTGGAACGGATGGCAAGCCGGATGGCCATCTATTGCGATCGTGGCCGCATCAAGGAGGCCCGCCCGAATGCGGCCCGCCTGATGGCACTCTACGAGAAAACGATCACCGAGGTTTCGGCGCCGGGAGGCGGCGCATTTCACCCCAAATTGTGGTGCATTCGCTTCCAGCCAGATCGTAAGGGCATGCCGGTTCGCATGCGGCTGGCGATCCTTTCTCGCAACCTGACCAATGATCGCTGCTGGGATTTGGCGCTCTGTCTCGACGGCACGGTCGCTGACGAAGTTTGCGAAGGCAACGAGCCAGTCGTTGCGCTCCTACGCGCTCTTCCAAGCATGGCAAATGCAGCCAATCGGCCGACGCCGCCCAAATTCCTGCCTTCTCTGCTGCGCGATCTGTCCCGCTGCTGGTGGGAAGATCTTCCAGCCGGCGCCACGAAGGTTCGCTTTGCCGTTAATGGCGTTCAAGCTGGAGCCTGGGCGCCTCAAAAGGGTGAGCGCATCGCAATTCTGTCGCCTTTTGTAAGCGGCAAAGCGCTTGCGCAATTGGCATCGGGCTACGATGATCCTGCGGCTTGCCAACTCATTGCTCGCGCAGAGGAACTCGACTGCATCAAGCCGGACATTCGCAAACTATTTCAGCTACATACTCTCGAAGACCGCGCGACCGAATACGAAGAAGAAGACCGGGAAGAGGTCTTTTCAGCCGATCTCGAAGGTCTTCATGCCAAAGCCTATGTGGTCGAGCGCGGATCACGCCTGCACATTCATCTTGGTTCTGCCAATGCAACGACCGCTGCACTCGTCCCAACCCACCAAGGCCGGACGCAGAATGTCGAGATAATGGCCACGCTTGATGGCCCGAAATCGCGGATGGGAACCATCGAGGATGCGGTTTTGTCCGAGGGATTTCGGCGCCTTCTCGCCCCTTACACGCCCTCCGAGCCGCCTGAGCAGGATGCCGCAGCGGCAGCCGAGAAGGTACTCGACAAACTCCGGATCAAAATCGCGGCGATCGCTCTTGACCTTCACTGCACGCAGCTGACGGATACCGTCGCGCTCGAGGCGGAGATCGCAGGAAAATCCCCATCGCTCGAACTGCCCGACGGGGTAAGCTGTTCCATCCGCGCAATCACAGTGGCGAACGAGCGCGGGCATGACGCCGCTGCGCTGTTCTCGAGAGCGCAGCCCCGATTGGCACTCGGTTCGGTGCCTTTGAGCGAGGTCACCCGTTGGTTGGCCATTCGCCTTCGCGACGATGAGACGGGCGTGGAGATCGCCTTCACCCTTGGCGCACGCCTCGTCGAGGTGCCCGATGGGCGCGACGCTGCCGTGCTCAGAGCTCACATTGCGAATGTCGAGAACTTCTTCCGGTATCTGAGCTTGCTCCTCGGGAGTTTGGGTGAAGGAAGCTTCCTCGAAAGCGAGGCTGCTGGCGAAGGGCAGTGGCTGCGAAGGCTTGGCCAGGGCGGAGCATCCCTGCTTGAGCCGATGGTTCGCGCGTTGAGCCTTGATAGCGGCGAGCTCCTCGAAATTGATCAGCTCATCAAGCGTCTTGAAGATCCTGAGGGTCCGAGCCTTGTGCCGCCAGAGTTTCTCGCACTTTGGTCAAGCTTTGCGCCGCTCTTAGGCACCAAAGGAGCGCGGCCATGACCTACCGGGCGGACGATCATCTGGCGCTTTTGAAGCCTTTCCAGCGCGCCACGGTCGATTATGTTTTCCAGCGTCTGTTTACGGATGCCTCTCCCACGCGCCAGTTTCTGGTTGCCGATGAAGTCGGCCTAGGAAAAACCATGGTTGCGCGTGGCGTTATCGCCAAGACGATCGAAGAGCTGACCGGGAAGGTTGACCGGATTGATGTCGTCTACATCTGCTCCAATCAAGCGATAGCCGAACAGAACATCAAGTCGCTCAATGTCATCGGGTCAGCGACGAAACCGCTGAACACCCGCCTCACGCTTCTGCCGCTTGAAATGGACTTGGAGGGAGGGATCGGCTCCAGGCCCATCAATCTCATTAGTTTAACGCCGGGAACTGCACTCGATCTCAAATCATCGTTGGGGACGGCAGACGAGAGGGCACTTATCTATGAGATGTTGCGAAAGAGGATCGGTATCCGGCATCGCGGCGTTCACCGCATTTTTCGCGGCGGAGTTTCGCCTAAGAACTGGCCCAACTGCACAGAGCGGATGCGCAGCAAGTCGATTTCGAAAGAAATATCCAAGAAATTCAACTCAGCCGTCGGGGATGATTTCATTGAGCGCATTCGCGAAGCAGCGGAACTGGCGCGGAACCAGAAGAAGCCGGACTACCCGTCCGACCAGCGACCGGCCGCGATAATCGGCGAACTTCGCCGGATCCTCGCAAGAATTTGCGTCGACGCCCTTACCCCGGATCTCATCATTCTGGACGAGTTCCAACGTTTTGCTGAGTTGCTGCATGAGCATGATGAGAGCGTTTCGCCCGAAAAAGCAGCGGCTGCGGAGCTTGCTCGGGCACTGTTTTCCTACTCGGGCTCCGACGGTTCTGCGGCACGTTTGCTGTTGCTGTCCGCTACGCCTTACCGAATGCTCAGTTTGAGCAGCGACGATCCCGAAGAGGGCGATCACTACAGCGATTTTCTGCGAACCATGCGCTTTCTATTCGGAGACATGGACGGCGAAGCGCGTGTCCGGGAACTTGAGAATGAGCTCTCGCAATTCCGGCGGGCGCTGCAGGCCATGCCTCAGTCAAGATTGGCCGCACGCATCCGGCGCGACCGCGTCCACCACATCCTCAGCCAGGTTATCGCTCGGACGGAGCGCGTGGACTCCACTTCAGACCGCAACTCGCTGGTCAGAGAGTTGAAGCCGCCGCTGACGGTCGAGACGGTTGATCTGCGGGAAGCGAAAGCAGTCGCGCAGGTCGCAGAGCTGGTCGGCGCGCCGGGCGTCATCGAGTATTGGAAATCGTCGCCTTATCTTCTCAATTTCATGCGAGGCTACAAACTGCGAGAACGGCTGCAGACAGTGAAGTTGCGGCCAGCCAAGGAACTTCGGACGGCGATCAGAGGCGCTGCACCGTACTTGATCGACAAGGCCCAGGTCGAAAGCTTCGAAGAGATCCCGCTTCGCAACGGACGAATGCGCGCCCTCGCCGAGACTGCGTTCCAAAACGGCCTTGATCGCGCGCTCTGGGTTCCTCCGTCCCGTCCGTCATTTGGAGATCCCGTTCCGGCGACAAAGACACTGGTCTTCTCGGATTGGTCGATGGTCCCGGATGCGATTGCAGCGCTGCTCTCACATGAAGCAAGCCGACGCATGAACATGTCGCCGGACCTGGTCGGACGCACAAGCCGTCCAATCGGTGTCGAAGAAATGATGCCGATGTTGTGTCCTTCTCCGACCCTTGCGGCTTGGGTTGATCCCTTGCAGCTCGAGCAGCGCTATGGGCGAGCCACCAGTTATACCGATTTGCTTACCCAAGCTCGTCAGGCTCTCAGGGAACGCCTCGATCCGGCCTGTCTTGCTCGACTGGCGGAGCGGTCCGACCGTCTGCTTCCTCTTGCCATCGAGGCCGAGCTCGGCCGTGGCGTAGATTGGGGCCGCGTCGCCGCTATCGATCATGAGGCGCACGAAGAGCATGGCGCTATGGCACGGACGATTGACGTCATCGATGCGGCGCTTTCATCCGACGATCACCAGGGTGATCCGGATTCAAGGGACATTCTCGACAAACTTGCAGATTCTGCGCTTGGCTCGCCTGCCACATGCGCTCTTCGGGCTCTCGCTCGCCTTTGCCCCGAACTGAAGATCGACGATCCTTTGCTCATCGGTGCGTCTATCGTGATCGCGCTTGGTTTTCGCAGCCTCTACAATCAGCCGGAGAGCCGAGCTCTGCTCGGGGAAGCTTCGCCGCTAAATTATTGGCGTCAGATCAATGCGCACGCAGCGCAGAATGATCTTGCTGCAGTGCTAGATGAGTATCTGCACCTGGTCCTTGAAGGTGAGCGCGCCGAGCAAGCCGATGCAGCCGAACGGGCCCGGACCATTGCCATCAAAGTGGTCGAGGTTGTCGCCCTGCGGCCGGCTCAGATTACGCTCGACCAATGGACTGCTGGCCGCTCCCGCTTGCAGGATGAAACCTTCGAAATCCGCGCACGGTTCGCCATGCGGTTTGCGACCAAAGCCGAAGAAGAAAAGGGCGTTCGCCGAACCACCCTGGTCCAGGCTGCTTTCAAGTCACCTTTTCGCCCGTTCGTGCTGGCATCCACGTCGATCGGCCAAGAGGGCCTCGACTTTCACCCATATTGCTCGCGGATCGTCCACTGGAACCTTCCGCGTAATCCGGTTGATATCGAGCAGCGTGAGGGGCGCGTCCATCGCTTCAAGAACCATGCTGTGCGCCGAAACATTGTGGCAGATTTTGGCGGTTGCGCCTCGGCGCTGATCGGTGTCGAGGCGCCATGGACCGCGATGTTCAGGGAGGCGGAGGATCAGCAGACGGCCGATGGGCATCCTGGGGATATCGTACCCTACTGGATCTATCCTGGCGACGCGAAGATCGAGCGCGTGGTGCTGATGCCACCCTTCAGCCGTGAGATCGAACGCTATGAGAACCTGAAGAAGTCTCTCGCCACCTATCGACTTGCATTTGGCCAACCGCGACAAGACGAGATGATCGAACTCTTCTCCGGGATGAGCGAGGAGATCATGGGTGAGCTGGCCGAGCTTCAGATTTCGCTGAGACCAGGAACTCGTTTGAGTATCGAACCAAATCAATCCACGACGGGGTAATTGGGCATCGGCCACTCGTGCTGCGGATTGTCCATCATGAGATCGATAAAGATGGGCAGGAGGCAGCCTAGCAGCGAAGCACCATCGCGAACCTGATCGCGATTGACGTCGCTGTTCCAGGTCGACCCACCGTGCACCAGCTGATTGCGCAGAACGTAGAGTCTGTCGAACAGGATCGACAGTATTCGGGCTGTGTCGTGCTCTCTGAGCGCGTTTTTCACAGCAGTCCGGCTGCGCTCAAGCCTTTGCTCCCAATCAGCGTAGCCCGGGACGCCATTTTGATGCTGCCAAAAGGGATGAAACACATAGCGATTGTCGAGGAGCAGCCGGATCTCCTGACTGAAACGGTCCCAGACCGCATCATAAACGCGGTGGCGCCCGTCAAACTTCACCAAAGTGGAGAAAAACGCCTGAAACAAGCCCCGCTCGCCCTCGGGTGCTGAGCTGCTTGCCGATGCTTCAACGTCGCCCGCATAGGCCGCATTGAAGCCAATCCACAGCAGGATAAAACGAACATCATGGTCCGCGTCTTCGGCCTCAGCGCGGCGAAGCCAGGATAAGGCACGATGAGCCCGGAGGGCTAAAGCCGTAGGAAACGCATCGCGGCAAAGCCGTTGCTTCTCCTTCAACGCTTCAGGGTGCAGCGGATCGCCCGCCGGGTATCGATAAACCATATTTTGGACATAGCTGAAGGAAATCCAAAGGCATAGACAATCAGTCAGCGTGGTTTGAAGAGCAAACGATGCTTTCGATCCAGGCATTGATCTCGGCTTCCACCCAGACCGAGCATTTGGCTCCCAGCGTGCGGCATTTGGGAAAACGACCCTCGCTCATGCGCTGATAAATCGCCGAACGGCGAAGTCCCACCCGGTCCATAACCTCAGGTAGACGCAGGAGACGCGGCGGGCGTGCGCCGGCAGGTTCGATTGTTGCGGCGGCGGTGGCGTTACCTTCAACGGTTTTGGGATTTGCAGTCATTGACGGTCCTGTCGGGTTCTTGGCTCGGCCCCCTCCGAGTTGCCTTGCTTCAGCGGGTCAGGGACATGGCGATGTCGCGATTGGCGAGATCATCAATGTGTTTGGCGAGCAGCTTGGCCACGAGCTGGGAAGTGCCGGTTGCCCAGCGCGGCCTGAGGTCCGCGACCCGGCGACCGAGGGTGCGACCGAGCTGCCCAGGCAAGCTGGTTATAAATTCATCGAGGAATGCGCCCATGTCACGGTGCATCCATTCGCAGGCCAGCACCTCTTCACCGGCGAGCGTCAACACGATGGCTGCGTGAGGACAGGCGCCGCAGACCTCGAAGATCCGCACAGCCCTGTCGATGCTGATAGCACGCTGCCCGCGCATGACCTTGAGCAAGGTTTCACGATGGATCCCTGCCTCACTGGCGATCTGATGCTTCGGCTTGTCGGCCGTTTCAATGGCGTGGGTTAGAACGCGGGCGAGGCTCGCATTCGTATGGTCGGCGGATTGATGCATGGTGACGACTCCTCTGGATGAGCATGTGAGTCGAAGGCTTATCGCGCACAGCGCATGTAGGAAACAATTTAGAACATATAACGAACATCTCGTTTCTAGGCGAATCAATCTCAGAGCTTGATTCGTCGTTAGATGCCGTCATCCATGACGGGAAAAACTGACAAAATGTCTCAATTAAGTGGCTGTTAAAGGGTGGTTTTGCCGCCAGAACTCGTTTCGAATGTCCATATGCATCCGCCTGCGGGCCATCGGGGCCCTTCCAACTTTCCTACGCCAACTTCCTAGACGCATAGAGAACCTACAGCGAACAAAAGAACGCTGTTCCACCCTCCCACACGGAGTTCTTTATGCAGTCCCTCCCCCTCCTCCGACGCAATGGCGCGTCCCACCAGCGCAACACCAAAGCCAACCGGGCGATGACCTTTGCCATCCCCGCGCTCATCGCCAGCCTCGCTGCAGGCGCAGCTTTTGCAGGCGCTGATACAACCTTCGATCCGGCTCTCACCCAGTTCACGAACTTCCTCGAGGGCTCGGGCGGCAAGATCATCACCGTGCTCAGCCTTGCTGGCGGCCTCATTGGCCTTGCCTCCGGTCGCTTCTCGCTCGGCCAGGTCGCTGTGCCGGTGGGTGTCGGCATCGGCGTCGGCACGGGTGTTCCGATCGTCACCTCGGTCGTGACCGCGATCATCTGACGCATCGGACACGGGAAGGCGGCGTTCTCATGGCAGATCCCTACATCATCCCCCGGCGGCTCGACGATCCAGAGCTGATTGGCTTTTGGACCATCGACGAGTTTGCCGGGATGATTGTCCCCTTCACCTGGGGGATCCTCAGCCAGCATATCTTTATCGGCATCATTGTTGCGTTCGGCGCCTGGTTCGCGCTGCGAAAGGCAAAAGCAGGACGCGCCAGCTCCTGGGTAGCCCATGCCGCCTATTGGTATCTGCCGGCCGGATTGCTGGGTCTGAAATCCACGCCGCCTTCCCACTGCCGCCTGCTTGCCGGTTGAGGGGAGATACTCATGTTTGCCGACATTTCTCATGAGCGCCAGCAGTCGCTGCTGCGCCAGCGCAATCTGTTTGCACTGACCAGTGCCGGTCTCGGGATCGCGCTTGTCGTTGCCACAAGCCTTGCCGCAACCCGTGACCGCGAGGTTGTGCTGCTCCCCACGCTGCCGCGCGAACTCACTGTCAGCAGTGCCGGGGTCGATGCCGACTACCTTGAGCTCGTGACCCGCGACACCGCGCTGGTGCTGCTCAACCGCAGCCCGGAGGGTCTGGACTACTGGATGGGCGAGATTCTGAAGCTCGCCGACCCGGTCAGCCATGGCCAGCTCAAAGCCGACCTCGTGAAGATCGTCGCCGAGCAGCGCGGCTCGGACGTCACCCAGGCCTTCATCATCCGATCGATGACGGTCGATCCCAGAGGCCTCACCTCGGAGGTTACGGGGACGCTCAAGACCTTCGTGGGCGCGCAGGTCATCGCCAGCGATGATCGTCGCTTCCGGTTCACCTGGACCTATCGCGGGCTGAGGCTCTCGCTTGCCGGGTTCGCGCAGCTCCCCCCCAAAGACACATCCAAGGAGACCCGTTGATGGCTTACGCTCATGCCTTTCGACGCACGAAGAGGCTCGCCTGTGCCAGCGCTCTCGCCTTTGCTTGCCCTGCCCTTGCCGCTGACCAGTTCAAGCAAGCCGCCGATGGATCGAGCATCGAATGCGCGGTCTCCGCGCGCGAGCTCACCCGTTTTGCGCTGATCGACGATCAGTTTGCGAGCGTCTCAAAGATTTCCAGCGGCACGCCGTACAATGATTTTGCGGTGACCAACGAGCCGCTGCGCGGCGATATCTATGTCTCGGTGCCCGAGACCTTCGCGGCCCGATCGATCAGCTTCTTCGCCACGACCCGCAAAGGGTATGTCTATAAGCTTGCCTGCAAGATCGAGCCGATCCCGGCGGTCCAGGTCTTCATCACCAATCCGGCGATTGCCCGGAACATGGCGGCGGATTGGGAGAAAGAGACCCCGCTCACTTCCAGCGCGGTGCGGCTCATTCAAGCGATGGCGGACGACCGGTCGGTCGAGGGCTTCGAGGTACGGCAATTGGTTTCGCCGCCCGCGCGCGTCGGCGACCTCGAGGTTCAGCTGATTGCCGATTACCGGGGCAGCAGCCTTGCCGGCAAAGTCATCCGCATCGCCAACCGCGGCGCGCAAAACGTCACTCTCGCAGAGCGCGACCTTGCGCCCGCTGGCGCCCTTGCTGTCGCAATTGTCAGCCCGGTGCTCACACCGGGCATGAGCACCACCGCCTTTGTTGTCGGTGCGAACGGGGAGCAGGGCCAATGAGCGAAGCTCCCACCCCTCCCGTCCCGGCACAGGCCGAAAAGGCGACAACCTCGCCAGTCGCGGATCTCAATGCCAAGACCGCGCGCCGCCAGAAGCTGCTGCTCGGCACGATTGGCGCGGTCATCCTTGCAGGCGGCAGCTGGTTCATCCTCGGCGGCGATGACGGCGCCAAGGGAAGCGACCCTGACGCACCGCAGACGATCGATACCGCGGGACTCGTGAACCGGGACCTCTCCCAGCGTGAGTTCGTGGCAACTTATGGCAATCGGCTCGATGCGGTGTCGCGCGAGCAAAAGGCGCTGAAGGACACGAGCGTCCCGCGCTCGGAGATCGAAGCACAGCTCGCCGCGCTCAAGTCAGAAAACCAGGCGATGCGGACCGACGGCCAGGCAGCGATCGACGCAATCTCGGCAGAGAACGCGGAATTGCGCTCGCGGCTTGCGAGCCAAAGCGCCCCGCCCCCGCCAAGCGCGCCGCTGCCAGCCTACGGCCCGCAAGCGGGCGGCTATGATGCCCGCGGACGCGCGCCAACTTCGGTTGGAGCAGGTGCGCCGAACATAGCAGAGCCGGTCTTTGCGGCCCCGGGCGAAGTCAAGCTGATGAGCTTTAGCAGCGACAAGACAGCAGGCGGCGGTGCCCGGTCCATCCGGCCTGAAGTGCCGCCGGTGGTGGTCGAGGACTCTCCCGATTACTTGCCGCCGAACTCCTATGCCTCGGCGCGGGTGATCGTGGGCGTCGATGCCTCTGCCGGGGTCACCAGCCAGACCGATCCGCTGCCGGTGGTGCTGCGGATCACCGGGCCAGCGCGCTCGGTCATGCAGAATGGCAAGGTGCTGACGACGCGTATCGAGGGCTGCATCGTCAACGGGGCAGCCCGCGGCGATCTCTCTTCGGAGAAGGTCTATGTGAAGCTAGCCCGCATGACCTGCGATCAGCCTGGTGGCCGGGTCGCGGTAAGCGAGGTCAAGGGCTTCATCAGCTTTGCCGGTAAATCCGGTGTGCGCGGGCGCGTCGTCAGCCGGGAAGGCAATCTCGTCAGCCAGGCTTTGTTGGCTGGCATCGTCGGCGGGTTCGGGCGCGGCTTTTCGGCCAATGCCAATGGCATTTTCGCCGGACAGCTGGGCGCAGGGCAACAGCGCCCCTCCCTGTCGGCGACTGACATTGTCGCTGGCGGTCTCGGCCAAGGCGCCGGCGAGGCGGCTGACACGGTCAGCCGGTATCTCATCGAACGCGCCGAACAATACCAACCGGTCGTCGAAATGCCGACCGGCATCGCAGTCGAGATCGTCTTTCTCGACGGCGTCTATGTGAGGAATTCCCAATGATCCTTGACGCAAACCTCTCCCCAAAGCGCAAGGCGCCGCGCTGGATCCGGCCTGCTGCCGCCATCGCCTCGCTCATAGCACTGTCAGCGGCCACAGGCTGGGCTGCCGCCAGCCTCGCAAGTACAACCAAGGCTGCGGACACGGACACCGTCAAGAAGGCGCTCGAACTGCGCCTGCCCAAGACGCCGATCACGCAGATCGAGTGCAAGGGTATGGGGGGCCTGTGCGAGGTCGCCTCCAAATCGACGCTGTTCTATGTCGACCGGGCAGCCCGCTATCTCGTGATCGGCCGGGTCTATGACATGGAGACGCGTCAGGATCTGACCGCTGCACGGTTGCTGGAGCTCAATCCTGACCTTTTGACCGCAGGAGCGCCGCGCCGCGCGGAGCCGCAAGATAGAGGGCAGCAGGCCCCGCGCGCAGCGGCAACAAAGGTCTCGCTTGCAGGCCTTCCGGCCAATGGCGCGATTACCTGGGGACCGCCGAACGGCCTGAAGGCCGTCGTCTTTTCGGACTTCAACTGCGGCTATTGCAAGAAGCTCGAGGAGGAGTTGAAGGCAATCGGCGCGCGGGTCGAGGAACGCCCGATCTCGATCTTCGGACCGGAAAGCCGCCGCGAGGCCGAGCGGGTGCTGTGTTCGCCGAAGCCCAATCTTGCGCTGAGGCTGGCCTATGCCGGGACTGCGCTCGCCAATCCCAAACCCTGCGACACAAGCGGGCTCGATGCCAACGAAGCCTTCGCGAAGGCCAATGGTTTCATGGGCACGCCGGTGATCGTGCGCCCGTCTGATGGCGCTGTGCTGGAGGGCTACCGCCCAGCACATGTGCTCCGCGCTTTCCTCTCCGGCAAGACTGCGCCGACCCCAACCCCGACCAAGAAAGGATGATCGCCATGCGTCCTCAATTCCGACTTCCCCTTTGCGCCGGTCTTGCCGTCCTGCTCGCCGGCTGCGCCACCTTCGGCACCAATGTCGAAGGCTCGTTCCAATGCCGCGCTCCTGAAGGCAGCTGCGCGCCCTCGCACATCATCGATGCCCGTGCGGCGGGCGAAATCAGGCAGGCCGAAACGCCCCCTAACACCATCCGCCCGCAGCGCATGGTCGACCCGGGCGATCAGGCGCGCACCGCCGAGCGCACCTTAAAGATCGTCTTTCCAGCCCGTGTCGATGAGACCGGAACGCTGCACGATGAGGCTGTTGCCTGGACAGTCATCGAAAACCCGCGCTGGGCGGCTGAGCTGCGCAGCAAGCCGGGCAGCGAGGCCGCAACGCCGCTGATGCGGCAGCTGCGCCGTCAGCTGAAGACCGCGCAGGAGCAAGCGGTGTTCACCACCAATCCCGATGGCGCACCGGACAGCCAGGACGATCCCTCGCAGCTGTTTACGCCATCGCCCTCCGATGACCTTTTTCCCTTGGCCTCGCCGCTGGCCCTCCCCTCCACGGCGCGCGAGGCTGATGCCGGTGCTGTTGCACCGGCGGCCGAGGGGGTCGACATGCCTGTGTCCCCGCATGATCGAGCCCCTCGGCCTTCTGCCTCGCAGAGCGCACTGACCTATCCCAGCATCGAGGCGATTGAGGCCGCGAAGAGCGACGCAGCCGGTTCCAAGGAGCCAATGTGATGGCGCAGCGGATCAAAACTCTTGTCGATTCCGTGCTCAGCGGCCTGCTGGGCGATGCCGAACATGCCGAGGCGGGGCGTCCAGTCCTAATGCTCGACCTGTTGTCGGACTGGCTGCCTTACCGGGTCTATGATCCGGCAAACCGGCTGTACCTCAACGCGCGCTCCGAAGGCTTTGTGTTGTCGGTCACGCCGCTGATCGGCGCCGACGAGCGCACTGGCGAGATCCTGGGTCAGTTCTTCTCCGAGGGTTTGCCACCTGGGGCCTGCCTGCAGGTGCTGCACTGGGCGAGCCCCCGCATCAGCCGGATTATCGGACCATGGTTTGCACCGCGATACCTTCAGGGCGGGGTTTATGAGGCGATTGCGCGCCACCGGGCCAAGCGGCTTTATGGTCTCGTCTGGCAATCGGGGTCGGCTGATGCGCCGTTTCATGCGCGCCACCATCAGGTAATCGTATCGGTGAGCGTGCCTGCCGCCAAGCACGTCAGCCATGAGGAATTGAAGCAGACCCGCGATGGGCTCATCGCCATGCTGCGCTCGCTGAACCTCGGGGTGGTAGAAGTCGGCCCTGAAGGTCTGATCGCACTTATCGATGATCTGACCTCACCCACCACTGCGCCGCAGGAAGATGCGACGGCCTACAATCCCCATGATGCCATCGCGGCGCAGGCGATCCGCCACGATATCGAGCTCGTGGTTGAGGAGGATCGCATGCGGCTAGCAACCGAACGGTTCCGCCCGACCGGCAAAAGCCATGGCGGCGTGCCGGAGATCGGCACGATCTATCCTGATGCCTTCGATGTCCGGCATTTCTCGGTGCGCAATATGCCGGCCCGCTGGGCGCCGTGGGAATGCGCGCGGCTGATCGGCGATCTTTTCACCGACAAGCTGCGCTTCCCCTGCCCTGCGGCAACGATGCTGTGCCTCGTCTATCCGGATCGCGAAGCCGCCGAAGCGAAGGCCGGGTTCAAGTTCATGCGCACCACCAGCCTGTCAGGTACGCGCAGCGCGCGGTTCCTGCCGCGCATCGGCGAACAGGCGGCCGAGTGGCAGCATGTCCAGGCAGAGCTGCAGGAGGGGCGGCGGCTCGTGCGGGTCTTCTATGGCCTCCTCACCTATTCGCCGCTTGGGCGCGGCGACAGCGATGAGCGCGCCATCAAGTCGATCTACAAGGCGGCTGGCTGGGACCTAGCCGACGAGCGCTTTCTCCAGATCCAGGGCCTGCTTGCCGCTATGCCGATGACCCTTGCTGACGGCCTCGGGGCCGACATGGAGCGCCTGAAGCGCTTCCGCACCCTGCTTTCGACCACGGCCGCCAATATCGCCCCGATGCAGGGCGAGTATCTCGGCAGCGCCCACCCGCACCTTCTGTTTGTTGGACGGCGCGGCCAGCCCTTCTTCTGGTCCCCGTTCGAGAACGAGGCAGGCAATCACAATGTCGCGATCTGCGGCAAATCGGGATCGGGCAAGTCGGTGCTATTGCAGGAAATGTGCTCCGCGCTGCGCGGTGCGGGCGCGCAGGTCGTCGTGATCGACGACGGGCGCAGCTTCGAACACTCGGTCAAGCTGCAGGGCGGCCGCTTTGTCGAGTTCACGATGAAGGCAGGGTTCTGCCTCAATCCCTTCTCGATGATCGATGCCGCGCGCGCTGCCGAGGACGAGGATTACCGGCTCGACTGCTTCGGGATGGTCAAGGCTATCATCGGACAGATGGCGCGGCATTCGGCGCCGCTTTCCGATATCGAGCGCGGGCTGATCGACCGGGCGGTCAACAACGTCTGGAACGAGGCCGGCACCGCAGCAACGGTCACGAGTGTCGGCGAAGCGCTCAGCCGTACCGGGCATGACATGGCCGATGACCTTGCGACTTCGCTCGCGCCTTACATGGCGGGCGGGACCTATGGCGCCTTTTTCGAGGGCGAGGCGAGCCTCGCGCTCGACAGCGATTTCACGGTCTTCGAGATGTCGGATCTGGGCGCGCGCGAAGAGCTGCGCGCTGTCGTGCTCTCGGCGATCATGTTCATGACCAGCCAGGCGATGACGCGCACGCCGCGGCAGGTTCGCAAACTGCTGCTGATCGATGAGGCCTGGTCGATGCTGAAGGGCGGCTCGATGGGCGAGTTCGTCGAGACCTATGCGCGCACCTGCCGCAAATATGGCGGGGCGCTGGCAACCGCGACCCAGTCCCTCAACGACTACTACAAGTCTGACGGGGCCACGGCCGCGCTCGAGAACAGCGACTGGATGCTGATCCTGCAGCAGAAGCCCGAGACGATTGCCGACTTCAAGGCCTCCAAGCGTCTCGACATGGATGACCGCACCGAGACGCTGATCCGCAGCCTCAAGCGCTCGGGCAACGACTATTCCGAGGTCTTCATCAAGGGCCCGGAGGTCGAAGCGATCGGACGGCTCGTGCTCGACGCGTACTCATCGACGTTGTTCTCGAGCTCGCCCGACACCTTTGCTGCGATCGATGCCGAAGTCGCGCGCGGACACCAGCTGGCCGAAGCGATCGAACGCATCGCCTTTGGCCCATCGTCCTGACCATTCCGATCACTGAGGATCACCTTCCATGACCACATCCCCGCCCCTCCATCTGGTTGCTGCCGCAGAGCCCAACCCCGCGCATGCCGATGCGCCTAATGCGTCTCGTGACGAAAAGGCTCACAAAGGCTGGCGCACGCGCACGGCGGACCTGTGCTTCATCACGCTGAGGGCCAGCACCTTTCTGGGTTCGAGCTACCTGATGGCGCTCGGCGTGCCGCTGGTCTTCTTTCTCGCGATCTCGGGCGGCGATGGTTCGAGCCTCTTTTCCCATCTTGCCAATCTGGCGACACGCTTCCTTGCGGCGGACTACGCCCGGCAGGTCAGCTTTCTCGCTGAATTCAAGCTGGTTCTGATCGCCGCCGCAACACTGATCGCGGCTTTGCGCCTGCCGCGCTTCCTCAGGGATCTCGAGCGCGACCTTTCGGGAGGAAAGAAGTGAAGAACATATTGGCAACAAAAAAGTGGCGCGGCCTTGCTCTCAGCCCGACTGCCATGCTGCTCGCGGCAAGCATGATCGGATCAACGCTTTGGGGCGTCTGGGCGACCGATCGGCTGCTCACGCTCGAAAAGCGCGAGGTCGTCACAGTCCAGCTGAGCCAGATCATGGGCGAATTCATCGAAGCCGAGGCGCGCGCCGGTCGTCCTCCTGAAGAAACCCGCATGCGGGTCGAGCTTTATTTGAAGGCGGTCGAGGCATCGGTCCAAGCTCTGGGGCGCGAGGGCCGCACGGTGCTTGTCGCAGAAGCGGTCGTCTCGGGCAGCGCGCCCGACTTGACCGAAAGCGTGCGCGCCGATGTGGCGCGGCGCATTGCCGGTGTTCCCGATGCGCGGCGCTGACATCTTTGCCCGCTCGGCCACGGCCCGCCGCCTCGCTCTCCTGGCGGGCCTTGGCGCAGGCGCGCTTGGCCTTACCGCACTCAGCGGCTTTGCCGGCAGCCATGCGCTGATGATCAATGTCAGCCCGAGCCTGCCCTTTTGGGCGATCTGGACGAGCCGTGACGAGCTTCCTCAGCGCGGCGACATCATTCTCTTCGCCCCGCCAGCCTCGCCGCTGCTCCAGAAGCACTTCGGGACGCGGCCCCAGCCCTTTGGCAAGATTGTCAGCGGCATGCCCGGCGATCTCGTGACCCGCGAGGACCGCACGTTTCATGTAAACGGTCGCCCTGTGGCAACCGCCAAGTTGAAGAGCCGCCTCGGCGAACCTCTCGCGCTTGGGCCCGCTGGCAAGGTTCCTGAGAACTGCTACTTCGTCACCACCCCGCACAAGGACGGGTTCGACAGCCGCTACGGCGCGATCGGGTGGATTTGCCGTGAGCGCATTCTCGGGACCGGGAGGCCGATCCTGTGAAGCGGCTCCTCGTCCCCACCCTGATCATGCTCGCCTGCAGCACGCCTGCGGCAGCAAAGGACTATGGCCAGCACGGAACACTTTGGCCGGTGACCGAGCCCGATCTTCTCCAGCAGATCGAAGCGCGGCTCAAGTACCTCGAGGCAAGCGGCGAAACGGCACGGCTTAACGAACGTCTCAAGCAGCGCACGATCGCCAGGGTCAACCGGCCCGAGCCGGTCGCCGGGATCACCCATGCCGCAAGCCTTCGCAGCTGGCAGCTCGATCCGACCATCAGCGCCAAGCGCGATATTGCTGACGAGAAAGGCCGGATCATCATTGCGGCCGGCACGCGGGTCAATCCGCTCGATACCGTGTCGATGCGCGCACCGCTGGTGTTCCTTGACGGCGACGATCCGGCGCAGCTGGCCTGGGCGAGCGCACGCTTCGGCAAGACGAATGCCAAGCTGATCCTCGTGCGCGGCGCACCGCTCGCCCTCATGAAAGCGCGCCAACGCCGGTTCTATTTCGATCAGGGCGGCACGCTGGTGAAGCACTTCGGCATCCGCGCCGTGCCAGCCGTGGTCGAGCAGCAGGGCCGCGTGCTCTGCATCACCGAAACACCGGTCAAAACCGGAGGTCGCACGCCATCATGAACCGACAAAGCATCATCTTAAGATGGATTTGCACCGCACTCTTGATGTTGGCAATCAGCTCGCCGGCAAGTGCTGACGCGGGCCCGGGCAAATGCACCGGCAAGTTCGTCAACCCGATCACCGATATCTGCTGGTCGTGCCTCTTTCCGATCTCGGTGGGCAGCCTCAAGATCTGGCCATCGAACCGCCCTGATCCCGACAACCCGGATCTTCCCGTGTGCCTTTGCGGGATCAGACCGGGGATCGCGATGGGCTTCTGGGAGCCAGTGCGCCTCGCCGATGTCAGCATGAAGCCGTGGTGCTTCGTCAATCTTGGTGGGATGAAAATCGATCCCGGCTTCGACATCGGGTTCAAGACCATGGCCGGGCCCTCCGCCGTGGGCGGGGCCACCCAGTATCATTCTCAGTGGCATGTCCATTGGTACGCCTACCCGCTGATTTACTGGATGGAGCTGGTCGCCGATTTCCTGTGCCTTGAGGCGGGCTCGGTCGATATCCTCTATGTAAGCGAGATCGATCCGCTGTGGCAGGACAGCGAGCTCACCGCGATCATCAATCCCGAAAGCGTGCTGTTCGCCAATCCGCTGGCGCTTGCGGCCTGCGCTGCCGACTGCGTTGCAGCCACCTCGAAGCTACCGGTCGATGACCTGTTCTGGTGCGCGGGATGCCAGGGAACGATGTATCCCCTGAATGGCAATGTCTCGGCGACAATTGGCCATGTCCAGGCCTCGCGCCTCGCTCTGTCGCGCTTCTCCTACAAGCTGCATCGCCAGCTCGTCGCCTGGGGCACGATGGGCAGCAAGGGATTGTGCGGCAAGTACCTCATGCCGGTCATGCGCAAGCAGCAATACCGCTTCCAGGCCACCAACCCCAATCCGCAGACCAAGGGCCGCTATGCCTGCGCGCCGATTGGGGCCTCCACCACCTTCATGTCAGCAGGACAGGTCTACCCCGCCATCGGCGAGGACATGGGCTACCTGGTCTGGCGCAAACGGAACTGCTGCGCGCGAGCGCCGTGACGGCGCAGAAAGGAAATATGTATGTAGAACAACATCATATTCTTTCGATCGTCTTGCTGACGATTGACCGGTGGCTGCGATGCCACCCCACCCGACGGAAGGAGTCGGGTCGGAAGGGGGTCTCCAAGGTTTGCCGCGTTCCGGCGGTCGGCCTCAGAGCAGGAGACCTGAAATGTACCGGGTGCGGCCCGTCAGCCGCAGGTCGGGCTACCACAGGACCTAGGGTGAGATACAAGCGAATGACGTGTCTGAAGCCTCTTTATTTACAGTTGAACTCCCGATCACCTGACGGGGTGGGGAGATCGCGGTGTGAACCGGTTGGCTTTGTGTGCTGCCTTCTGGTGAATGCTGGCAAAGCATTCGTGTGCGGGTCGTCCTTTCTTGCCCGCATGCCAGAGCCGCAAGGGGTTAAGCGTCGCACCTACGGGTCCAAGGTTGATCGTCGGAACACGGGAACCACCATCGTCCGCCTGCATCGGAGCAGGCTATCCGCGGAGACCGGGGATGGGCGCTGGTGGGGCGGAGCCTGCGTAGTAGTCCGAGGACGGGAAAGCCGTCCACATGGCGAAGGCGGGCAGGAAGTCGGTGGGCTGTCATGACGGAGGGACTACCAGTGGACTCTGGTAATCAAGCCCCAAAGGCTTGGCTCCTCGGCGTTCAGAGAAAGCTCTACCAGTGGAGTCGGGAAAACCCCGAAGAACCATACTGCGACTTGTGGAATTGGGTGACCGAT
>VFQO010005142.1_pt1 | contig 53170 bp, 89 predicted proteins | sample 3512331 | NCBI WGS metagenome assembly VFQO01 (sample SAMN10412371, study PRJNA504923) | tailings metagenome | isolation source: Replicate 3 from Balatoc abandoned mine | place: Philippines: Itogon, Benguet | collected 2017-08-28 | reverse complement strand
AGCAGCAGCAGCAGCAGCAGCAGCAGCAGCAGCAGCAGCAGCAGCAGCAGCAGCAAGGTGGAGCTGGGTTTGCAGGGCCGACTGGTCCAGCAGGCGCTACAGCGAGCTTCCCCAGGGTTGCCGCCGCCCCCACCTGCTCCTCCATCACATCAACCAGCAGCTCGGCACCATCGTCATCGTACCGAATGCAGTGCAGGCTGCAGGTAGGTGCAAGCAGGCAGGCAGGCAGGAGGTGGATGGGTGGGTGGAGAGGCAGGTCGGAATGTGCGTGCAACCGGAGGCCTGCGGACACAGCAGTGGCAGGCCGGGGGCTCAGCAAGCCGCCAAAACAAAGCCATCCATGCGTCAGACAACCTCAGTCTGACTGCTGCACTAGCTGGGCACAGCCAACGCTACTTTCCCAGGCCCGCTCACCCTGTTTCCACAATGTGCGTGATCTGGCCGGGCCACCAAACACCGGTGTCCTGCCACAGCACGCACAGGCGCTGGCCCTTGTCACGCTCGGCCGCCACAATTGCCGCCAGCGGTGCTGGCTTGCTGGCGGCTCGTGCGGCTGCTGTGACAGACGCCGCCTCAGAGGGACACTCAATGAACTCCAGATCTTCGGCCTTCCAATCCAGTAAAGCCTCCTCGCCATCGGTGAACAGCACATGGTGCTTGCTGCAGCAAGCAGTGAATGTGCAAGTCATTGCTCCAGGCACAAGCACGCTGCCGCAGTACAAAGCATGCGTTGACCAAGGCAACACTTGTAAGGCCAAAACATCGTTCGAGCCAACCCACACAGCCAGCGGTGCAGTGCAACACACAGGGGGTACGTACCCGCTTGGGATACACTCCGCAACCAGGCCACTGAAAAGCTGCCGGCTGCCATCTGGGCCAAGCCACACCTGGCCAAAGACGCAGTGCGGCGGTTCTATTAGTAACAGTGTGGAGCAACAACATGCAGCGCACGCACAGCCAGATGGCCTTCGATGCGTCCTGTTCACAACCATTCCTGCCCACCCCGTTGGCCGCACCTTCAGGCAGCGCCCAACCGCAGCCTGGTTGCCGGCCTTACGCCGCTTGGCCTGCTGCCGCCGCTCCGCCACCTCAGTCGCCTCCTTCTCCTCCTCCTCCTCCTCTCCCTCCTCTCCCTCCTCTTCATACTTGACGGCAGCTCTTGCCCGCAGCCGCTTGCCAGAGGGCGGGCCCAATGCAGGGCAGTCCTCTGCCGCGGCAGATGCAGCCAGGGACGCCGCCGGCAGCAGGCTGTCCGCCAACTGAGCAAGCTTGCCCAGGTCTGCCAGCTGCTGCAGCAGGCAGCGGAGCTCCTCCCATGTGGCGCAGCGCTGCAGCTGTGCCAGCAGTGCGGCCTCGAGCTGCAGGCTGCAGGGAAGGAAAGGAGCGGCAGGGCAGGTGGTTAAAACTGCCTGCAGCGGGTGAGCAGCAGCGCAGCAGACAAAGCAGCCAGACGAGTGCGGCAAGCGGGTGTTCGGCTGCTTTTGTCCAGGGCTACCAGGAGTGTCTGCGCACAAGTCTGTGCAACATAAGCCAGCACTCACGCAGCAGCCTTGCATTGTAGGCCTCCCTGGCCGCCTCCAACGGCAGTCCAAGTGCCAGCTGGCGCCAAGCAATGGCCAGGTCCCGCGCGATGCCCGCCTCTGCAATCGTCGCAAAGCTGCCTGCCGCACGGGCCACACATTCCACAGCGCCTGCGGCAGGGCAGAAGAGTTGCACCGCTTGAACATGTCGCAGTGTGCCTCGATTGCAATCTGCACCACCAGGTGGCAAGGCGCCATGCCTGTGGTGTGTAAGACCAACCAAGCAGGCAATAGGGGCATGCATGGCACAACTACCATTCTCCAGCCAGGCATGGGCCGGGGCAGCTACACTCACTTGATGCGCGGCCCTCTGAGGTCACCCCGATGCATGCCACTGCCTGCCACCTGCAGCGCCGCATCGTCACGCCAGCGATCCGCCGCCGCTGTGCCGCACCAGAGCCACCGCTGTGGCTTGCAGAGCCTGCCACTGCATCTGGCGCTGGGCCAGGTGAATGCCGGTTTCCGAAGACTGCGCCTCCAGGCGCAGCAGCGTCCTGGCCAGCTCGTGCCGCCACTGCTGCCGCAGGTGACCCCGGCGCTGGTGCTGCCCTGTTGGCGGCGGCCTGCCGTGGCCGACCCCGCTGGCCACCCCCGCCAGCTGCTGCCCGCTCTGCCAGCTCAGGATGTGGCGCTGGGTCTGGCGCAGCTGGCGCAGCTGGCGCAGCAAGGCTACCAGATTGGAGGGCAACAGGCAGGGCCTGCTCCCCTCCCAAAGCGGCGGTCAGTGCTGCCATGCGCTGCGTGAACAGGGTGGCGGCCAGCTGGCGCAGGCGGCCGGCAGCGGCCAGCCCCTCCAGCAGCTGCTTCAGATCCCTCAGGCTGGGGCACGCCTTCAGCTGGGACAGCAGCGCTTCCTCCCGCAGCAGGCTGCATGGGCACGAGCGCACAACAGAGGGTTTGCAGTGGAAGATTGATGCAAGCAAACTGTGTGTTGCAACTTGCAAAGCGCCACAGTGAGATCAGCAGCCAAACAAGTAGCAAGCACACGCTTGTGGGCAGCCTCGACAAGCAGGCGAGGCCCCACCTGTCCAGTGGAGCGTTGAGCTTCTCAGCCGCAGCGTGAGGGCTCGCCCCCACGCCCAGCTGCTTCCAAACAACCGCCACATCGCGTGCAATGGCTGCCTCCTCCATGCTGCTGAAGCAGCCCAGGCTCCTGGACGCCTTCGGCGCTGAGCCTGTGTGGCAACGGCACACGCAGTCCAGATGGGAGGGGCACCTGGCAAAGGAATAACAGAGCGACTGGACACCAAGCGAGCATTGTCAGCAGCAATCACCCTGCAGCGGCTTGCAACACTTACTTGAGAGGCGCTGCTGCTCGTCCAGGCTGACCCACATGCCCGCCTGCCAGCCCTTGTCCTGCCGCGAGATGCCCACAAACAGGCGCTTGGGCAGGGCAGCAAATGCGGCCCCAGCAGACGTGTTGGGGGCTTCTGCACAGGCGGCAGTAGCTGCTGCCGCAGCACTTGTGGAGGGCGCTGCCCCCGCAGGTGTGGCTTGGGCCGCTGGCGCACGGTCTGCAGTGGCCAGTGCACCGGCGCCTGCTCCAGCAGTGGCAAGCTGCCCTGTGGCTGCCGCTACCGCGGCTGTGCGCTGCATGAACAGGGTGGCGGCCAGCTGGCGCAGGCGGCCAGAGGCAGACAGCCCCTCCAGCAGCTGCCTCAGATCCCTCAGGCTGGGGCACGCCTTCAGCTGGGCCAGCAGTGCTTCCTCCTGCAGCAGGCTGCATGCAGATGGGTGGGAGGTGGAGCAGCATGTCAACGAGTATGATCGGCAACGGCAGGGTGCCTGCCCTCATCGCCTCATCTGCCCGATCACAAAAAGCATAGCACTCTCCCACCACACCTCGCGAGCGGGCAGTTAAAGCTTTCTGAGGCTGCAGTGGGCTCGCAGCCCAGCAGCAGCTGGCGCCACACCACACTCAGGTCGCGTGCCACAGCCGCCTCCAGCCGGCCTGGGAAGCGCCCCGTGGTCTTCTGAAACTTGGGGGCACCAGCTGCACAGGCAGGAATGGCGCGCGTTTCACTCACAACGGCGGCTACATCCTGCATGGCACACACACTCGCACAGCACTGACCGAAACCCTTGCCAGCTGGCTCCAGTACATCCCAGCGTCCATCAGGTACAGCACCTTACCTGCGAGGCGTCCGCTGCTGTCCCAAGGAGCATACACATGTGTCTGGTAGTTGCCCTGCGGGGTGGCCTGCACGCCTGTCAAGGACAGGTTCTCTGCTGCCAGCAGAGCCGCGGGTGCAGCCGCCTCCGCCGCTGCATGTGCTGCACCACCGTCCACAGCTGGCTGTGGATCCACGTCTCGGCCGGCGGGTGGACCAGCCATCTGCTCGCCTGCTGCTGTCCCTTTGCCACTTGATGGATCCTGTGCCTGCTCTTCAGCTGACGCGGGGTTGGTGCTGGGAGGCTCCTCAGCCTGCTTGTCACGCGCCGCATCGCCGCTCGCCTGCATGCTTGCCTGGCCCCCGGCTGCAGGCCGCTGCTCTTCCTCCTCCCCTGCTGGCGGGCCACTGCCCTCACAGCCTGGAGCCGCGGCCTGCAGCGCTGGGTGAGCGCTTGGGGGCTCCACGGCCGCCAGTTGAATTTCACCAGCTGCGGCCTCAGGCACAACATCTGCTGTTGGCCAGGCGGAGGTATCACGGCCGCCTGCCGCAGCGGGGTGGGTTGCAGCAGCTGGCTGCCCTGCTGCGGCGCCCTGGCTGCCGGTGCTGCATTCAGGCGCTCCCAGTGCTTCGCCGGCCCCGCCCAGGACCTGACTCTCCCCTCCAGCTGGCTCCCCGCCTGCTGCTGCTGCTGCTGCTGCTGCTGGCGCTGTTCCAGCAGCGGCAGTCGCCTGGCCCTGTTGCCGCTGCTCCTGGCCTTGTCGCAGCTGCTCCTGGCTGGCATCCTGCTGCTGGTGCTGTGCGGGCTGACCCGGCCTGCTGGATTTGAAGACGGTGCGCTGCAGCAAACGTTGCACTGCTGACTTTGCGTGGCCGCTGCTGCTGGGCTGCGATTGCCGCGAGCCAGCGGGCCTGGGCGGCGGTGGTGGTGCCGGTGAAGTGGGGGCGGCGGCGGGAGGCGCTGCAGGGCAGACGCCAGACTCTGGCCCACCCGTGCGCGCCTCCATTACTCGCTCTTATTATAGCAGCAGTGCTAGCCTGGGTGCAGCAGGGAGCGCAGGCCCGCCAAAGAGTGAAGTCCGAGGGCACCTGTACTGCGCAAAGGCTTGCAAAGTTGCCGTTGGGATGTCTGAGAGCCGATGAACACGAGTATCGACTGCGAGGCTCGGGGAGCTGTTCTCATGCGCACCCATCAACCCTATTGCCGCATTTGCGCCGGTGGGTCTCCGGCTCGTCTCCGCTTTGGTGACTATCTCATCCATTCAGATCGGCGGCCCAAGCGGCGCGCCGTGCTTGCAGGCGCAGCCTCTGCAGTGCTGCCTCTCGACCAGCGCCAGGCAGCACGCTCCTGTAGCTCCTCGCTCCTCGCATCGAAGCTGGTAGAGGTCAATTGAAGTAATTGACTCATCCGGCACGCCGCCAGCCCTCCGCCAGCGGCGGCGCCCACCAGCGGCGGGACCTTCGATTTGCAACGTGCAGCGAAGGCAGCCACACATGGCCACAGGGCCTGCGGCCGCGGCTGCAGCACGAGCACGGGCCTCTGCACACAAACATCAGCGGCAGGTGGCTCAGCTGCCACACACGTCGGCGGCAGGCTCGGGCCGGGGCCGGAAGCGCGCACGGTCCCAGAGCCGCACACCCGCCGCAGGTGCAGATGCAGCAGGAGTGGCGCCGGCTGGGCCGGCGCTGCCTCACGTCCACCTGCGCCCCACTGGCAGGTGGGAAGTGCGGCTGGGGTTCAGTCGTGAAGCTGGCGGCCCGCGCAACCCCAACGGTGAGCGCGGATGCTGTGCAGTGGTTCCAGGGCTGCAAGAGGCGGGTGTGGAAGCCACAGTGCACTGCTGCCGGGACGGTGAGAGAAGTTGTGTGATTCCCCTGCCCCATTCATGTAGTCGGCACGTTTGACAGCCAGGACGAGGGGGCTGTGGCCCGGTCGCTGGCGATTGCCTTCCACCAGCACAGCCAGGGCGCGCCGCTCAGCGCCGCCAAACCCAAGCTGTTGCACACGCTGGCCAGGTGCGCAGCATGCGTGGCGTCCTTGTCCGTTATTGGCAGTATAGCAACGATAGATAAAGAGCGTCTTGCACAGGCGGTCACCACACGGCTGCCTACAGGCTGTATTGCACATCTCCTGCAACTGGCAGCAAACCTTAAACCGGCAGCCTGCCATCCTGCCCCTCGTGCAGCCTCCAGAACCAAAAGGCGACGCTGCGCGACGTGCACGCCTGCTCGGGGTGGCAAGACCTGAGAGACCTGCTGCAGCAGTGGCAGGCCTCTGGCAAGCTGCGCCGACTAGCTGCCAGCCTGACCTTCGCTTCAGCAGCAGATGCACCGCCAGCAACAGCGGCGGGCTCAGCCAGGCATGCGCAGCAGGGCGGAGGCAGCAAGCGGCGGGCCCTTGGGCGGCAGGCGCAGGAGGGCGCGGAGCGGCCAGCCCCTGCCGTGTCTGCCCAGCGTCCGGCGGCTGCGCCCTCGCCTTCCCGGGCGGCGCGGCAGCATGGAGGAGAGGCGGTGGGACGGCGGGTGCGAGTGTGGCTGCGGCTGGATGATGAGGTGGAGCAGCAGCATGACGGCCGCATCGTCGAGTGCACGCCCACTGGGTGGGTGGGGAATGAGCTGCTGAGGGATGAATTTCACAGCCTGCTGGGATGGCCCTCAAACAGGGAGGGGGGTGGTGGGGCAAGCTGGCCACCTGTGTGCTGACACTGCAGGGGACAGCATTTTTTAGGACGGCATCTTGCGTGGTAGGGTTCAGCACTGGGCTGGGCACAGCTTGCAACCCACTGAGGTGTGCAGTGCTGCTGCCACTGGTTGCACGCAGGAAGCACCACGTGGTGTACGATGATGGAGAGGAAGGCCTGGTGGACCTGGGCACAGCCCGCTTCCGCTTCCTGCCGGCAGCCAGCAGGGCAGCACCGGCGGCTGAGCTGCCAGCAGAGGCAGCTGCCGAGGGGCGGGGATCAGCCTCGGCAGCAGGACAAGGGGAGGCGGTGGCTCCGCTGGAGTTCACGTCGGCTGCGGATGCGGGCGAGGAGCTGCATGTGTGGTGGCCCAAGGAGCGGGTCTGGTACCTGGGGACTGTCACCCATGTGCTGCAGAACGGGTGAGGCAGAAGGCAGACCTGGGATACGGTGGGCGGCATTGCAGCCTGCAGCCAGCAGATGTTCCGTGTGAGCATGCCTCATGGTTTGCCAACCCACATTCCACTGCTCTCGGATGCAATTCTGCTGCACCCGTCGTCCTGTTCTGCAGCATGCTGTGCGTGCGGTACAAGGTTGATGGCATGGAGTTGCTTGTGGATGCCGCAGAAAACAAGGTGAGCCAGATGCCTCCAAAGCAGGCGGCGGCGCTTGCGCTCGCAACTCCATGCGGGGCGCATGCTGGCAACTGCGCACGCGCTTCCAACCTGCCTGCCCCCGGTTCCGTGCCTTGCCGCCCAGGTGCATTGGGTGTCCCAGGCGCGCCAGCAGCGCCACAAGAGCCTGGTGCGGCAGCGGGAGCGGCAGCGGAAGGCAGCCAAGGAGGCGGAGCGGGCAGCCAGGTGGGCCCAGCGGCAGCGCCGGCAACAGGATGACGCCGCCGCACGAGGCCCGGAAGGCGGCAGGCCCATCAAAGCAGAGCCAGCCGCGGCGGCGGCGGCGGAGGAGGAGCCGCTGCCGCCGCCAGCACCGGCAGTGCCGGCAGCGCCTGCAACTGCGGCGGGAGCAGCGGGCGGTGCAGGCACCTCCGCACAGGCGGCAGCTGCGGCGGGAGCAGCGGGCGGTGCAGGCACCTCAGCACAGGTGGCAGCAGCTGCTGCAGGAGCGGGCGGTGCAGGCACCTCAGCACAGGCGGCAGCTGCTGCAGCTGGTGCTGGCGATGCGCCCGCTGACATCTTTGAGTTCATGATGGACTGCGCCGACCTGCCAGAGGCGGCTGCCGCCGGTTTCACATCCGAGCTGGCCTGCTCCTTCTCCTCGCTGCTGGACATGCTGCCGCCCGCCCAGCAGGCAGCCAAGGTGCGGGGCTGAGCTTGTGCTTGTTGCACGCAAAAAGCAGGCCGCCTTCAGCCGAATGCATCCTGGGCAGGAAGCGTGGCAGGGCATTGCGCCGACCCATCTGCATCGCGGCGCAGCATTGGCTGCAACAGCATGGCGCCACTCGCCGCTAATGGCCCTGTTCCATTGCAGGAGGCACGGCTGCGTGGCCAGCTGGAGCAGCGCAAGTTTAAGAACGCCGCTGCACTGGCACGCTCAGCGCTGGACCTTGCCCTTGCCCGCTGAGCGGGTTGAGTGGCAGCAACTGCTGTGGAACTCGAGCGGCGCAGTTGGCAGACGACATCGTTGGGGAACTGGGATGCTGAACCGCAAGACCTGCATGGCTGTCGTCGTTGCAGAATTGCTCACAATGGACAGTGTAGATGTTTTGCAACTTTCCATGTGTGTAAATATGTTCGGTGCAAAAGCCAATGCAAGTGTGAATGTGAAGCCACAGGGCCTGCACCTGGGCATGGTGGCAGCGGCGGCGGCAGCGGCAGCGGCGCAGCATGACGCAGCAATGTGATCGGAATGGCCCCAGTGCCTCTAAGGAAGCCATGATAGCTGTGTGGGGTTGATCGTTACACCCCCGACGGCTAAGGTGCCTCGAGGACGCGGGCCCAGTTTGGGCCTGGCTGCTTCGCGCACCCTGCGGGCCAACGAGTGACGGGCCGCGAGTGCCTGATCACTAGCGTGCTTACAAGGCGGCCAGCGCCCTCAGTCGTCGCTGCCGCCGTCACTGCCGCTCCGCGGCGGCGCTGCCGCCGCCTTGAGCGTCTGTTGAAGCCATGCCGAGCTTCTTCTACGCATTTGCCCTTCCACTGGTGGCCTGCGCCACCGGCTGGGCACTGTTCTTCCTGCCCAGCAAGAGCACTGGTGAGCAGGGCAAGCTTGCACTGCTAGATGGTGCGCTACTCGCCATGCGGCCACCGCCTCGTTACTTTAGCGCCCAGTGCGTTTGGTTGTGCCACCGATCTCCCCAGGTTGGCTCATCCGCCTGGACGTGGGCCTGGCCTGGTTTGCGGCGCTGGCCACCCTGATCCTGGTGCCAGCGGATGTGGCCAGTGCGCTGGCGGGCGAGCCGCCCGGAGGGCTGGCCGTCTGGTGGCGGGCCGCCTACTGGTGAGGGCAGGTTGGGAGGGGTGGCACGTGACAGAATAGCAGCAGCAAGGGCAGATGGTATGATGTGCATGCACATTTGCATGCGACAATTAAGCTCAGCAGTTTCCACACTAGAAATCCCTGCCGGCCCCTTGCTGCAGGTACTCATGGGCAGTCATGGTCCTTGTGCTGCCGGTGCACATGGAGTTTGCTCGGTCGGGCGAGTTCAGCGTGAAGGACCGCCTGCTGGCCGCGGCCAGGTGGGTGCTGTGCCAGCTCTGGATGTGCAGCGCTGTGCAATGCTCTCTCCCACCCATTTTCTGCCTTCTGCCAAGCTCCCTCCCGCCCATGTTCCTGCCACCCGCAGGACCAACCTGATGTACTATGCTGTGCTGCTGGCTGTTGCAACCGCGGGCCTGGTGCTGCTGCTGGTCACGGGGCACCTCAGGCCTGCCAATGTCCTTGGCTTCTGCATCGCCTTCTCAAATGCCTACGGTCTGGTGGCAGGTGCGCTGGTGGGATCAGGGTTGAGTGTGCAGATTAGAGGGTTGCGGGGAGAGCCTCATGTACCGCCCCACCTTGGCTCTCCTCTGCTGCCTGCGGCTGCATGTCTTGATCAAACCTGCTCACAATGCAACTTCTCCGCAGCCATCTTCCTGCTTGGCTTTGGCCTGGTGGCGGTGCCCAAGCAGCTGTGGCTGTCGGCAGACCTGCACGGAGAGCAGCGGCGCGTGTGCCACCAGGCGGGGCTCCAGGTGTGGCTGAGCACCTGGTGCACTGCACTGCTTTTGACGTGAGGGATGGATCCTAAAGGTCACCAGCATGCCTATTGGTTTCCAAGTGCCAAACCTTGTCTGTTTCTCGCCAACCCACTCAACATTGCTGCCCTCCCTTCTCAGGCCGAGCGAGCCATGAGTGCACACCGCCGCTTGTCGGTGGCGGTGCTGACCGCGCGCCGCGCCTCGGTGCTGTTTGCTGCTCATGATCCGCTGCGCCCGCTCATGGATGCGGTTCTGGACCTGGCAAACAGTGTGGGTGAGTGCTGTGGCAAACAGTGTGGGTGAGTGCTGTGCCTGCTGCGCATGCGTGCCTGGGCCTTAAGCAGCCAAGAAAGGGCAGCGGACGCGTCTCTGCCACGGGCTGGCGGAGCATGTGAGCCCCACCTGGCATGGCTCATGCCTGCTGTTTGCGCAGGCCCCAGTTTCACACCTGATGCGGGCGCGCGTGTGCCAGATGAAAGCGACCTCGATGTGTTTGATCGGCACGACCTTGCAAGCCTTCGCGCGGAGGTGCGGGCCGCCCCGCCGGCGGATGCTTAACAGCGGGCTGGCTGGGCTGCGCTGGGCTGGGCCACTTGGACTGGCTACTGCTTCCTTTCCGGGCTTCACTGGCCTGCTTGCTGAATCACATGTCGCACGCTGTGCGTCCGCTGGCGCGGCTGCTTGAGGAGACATGTCAACTCATGTTGTCGTCGTTGCTGTTTCGCAGGTCAAGGCTGCACTCCAGGACTGGGAGCGTGAGCAGGCGCTGTATGTGGAGGTGGGTTCGCCGCTGTGTGTCTTGACGGCCCACTTGGTATAGCGGGCATGGCGTGGCGCCGTTGGGCAATTGCATGCTTGGCATCTGCATGCATGCCGTGCCCAGCGTGCTGTTGCATCATCCATCCCATGAGCCAGCTGCGAAATCAAGCAGCTTTTTGGTTTCCGTGCACCTTCTTGCAGACGGCTGTGTCCCACCTGCGCTTAGAGGCAACTGTGGCACGGGCAGATGCAGGGTTGCCACATGGCGCGCCGCTCGCCGCCCGTCTGGAGTGGCTGTGGCAGTGCCACATGCACTTCTGGGCCTTCAGGTTCGTTGACCTACTAATGATGCAGAAGAGGCATCAAGTTGCAGGGCTGGTGTTGCAGATTGGGATGTTTTTTTGTGCAACCATGCTGCCCATGCAGAAAGAGGCATGGCTGAACTCATGTGCGCCTTCCCTGCCCAGACAAAGTGACACTCGACTTATTTTGCATGTCGTACACAGGCTGTTGGCAGCAGCGGCTGCGCTCTGCTCACTGGCGATTGTCGTGGCCGAGGCAACCATTGCTGGAGTCCTGCCCAACCTTTCTGTGGTGTCAGCAGCACTGCGCAGCACGTCAGGTGGGTGGGCGGTCGCCTGGGCATGCTGCAACACCGCATTCTGCGGCTGGTGCACCTACTTTTGGCCACATGCTTGGCTGCTGCTGGACGCTTCAGAGCAACACACGCTGGACTGTGGTGGGTCCAGCCCCTCACCCCCTTCCTGCCCATCTCCTCTCCACCACAGGCTCCCCATTTGCAACGGAGCTGCTGTGCTTCCTGTTCTTGGCCTACCCATGCGCCTGCGCCTACTACGCACTTTACAGGTCAGCCGGCCTGCAGGGAGGGGTGAAGGCCACGCGCAGGATTGCAAGCAGTGCTGTCTTTATGGTCTGTTGATGAGTCACGCATGCTGGCTGCATACTTTGTGTGCACACCTGTCCCCCTCCCGCTTGGTCCTGCAGGTTGGGGCGGTTTGCGTTCTACAGGATGGTGCCACGCCACACTGACTCCTACTCGCTCTGTTACTCAGGTAGGCAGCTCGATGAGCTGGGGGCTGCCGCTCATGCAGCCGGTCAGAAAGATGAGCAGGCGACAGCGGTGAAATTCAGTGCACGACCTGTAGAACTGCTGGTTGGAGGCCCCAGGCCAATGCGATGTGGCGCCCTCCTTGTCCGGCCCCTTGCAGCCCTCCTGATGTGCCGCTTTGCGGCGCCACTCGCATTCAACTTCATGGCCGCCATTGCCATGCCGGAGGCAAGGGGCCAGCAGCACACACCGGTGAGTGTGCACGGCAGCAGGCGCCAGCCCTCGGGGTTCATTGGCTGATGTGCTGCTGATGGCCATGATGCCATCCGCCGTGCATGCCCTCGAGAGTGCAGACGCTCCTTCCTCCTGCCTGTCCACTTGTTGCGCAGGATGTGACGGACACTGTGTTCTACGCTGAAATTGGGCAGCTCATGATGAGGCAGCCGCTGGTGCGCACAGGCCTTGCCACAGGGGACATGGAACTGGCTCATGCAGCTTACGCCTCCACCTGACCTGCAGCTCTTTCTGATTGCCGCTCTGCCCACACCTCTCCCCTGCCCTGTGGCAGATTGGGTGGCAATTCACCACGTTTGCTCCCATCTTGCTGGTGCCGTACATCCTGCTGCTGGCGAGGTGAGGCTGAGGACATCGGTTGCAGGCAAAGCAGCCCCCATTTGCCCAGCACTGAAAAATGTGGCTGCCTCCTGGTCCTATTCTGCTCCGCCCTGCCTTTGTGGTCACTCAGCATGCCTGCGCTTGCCTCTCTCCCTGCAACCTTGCAGCGGTGTGTTTGGCCACGTTACACGGCTGTTCAAGCGCGGGGAGAGCCTGGAGGTGAGGGCAGCCATGTCACATCCTGGAAGAATTTTTTTTTCTGTTGCCCTGCGCCGGCGCACCACCTTTGAAACTCAAACTCACGTGGCCGCGTCCCCTCTCCGCCCATCTGCCAGTTTGAGGATGACTGGCAGCTGGACAGCCACGCCGCCTTGGGGCGCCGCCTGCTGCGCCTGGAAAGCGACAATGTGCGACAGGGCCTGCCACCTGGGATGGCTCTGGAGGCAGCGGCAGCGCCCTCTGCAGGTGGCAGCGCCGGCGATTTGGCAGGCAGCGGAGGGGCGTCCAGCGGCTTGCTGGGCACGCTGCGGGGGGCGGCTGCGGCGGCTGCGGCAGAGGAGGCTGCAGAGCGGCAGCAGGGCAGGGGCGGCTGGCTGGCACGCCTGCTGCCTGGCAGGGGCAGCGCGGGCGGCGGCGGCGAAGCAGCAGAGGGACTGCATGCTTCGGTGGAGGCGGCTCGCAGCCGGCTGAGCAGGCTGGTGGCGCCGTCGGCAGCCGTGGACAGCTACAGGGCCGGATATGCCAACCTGCCGGCCTCCCGGGGCACCTCCCCTCCCACCGGCCGTGGCCTGCCGTCAGCCGGCCGCCCGCCCAGGCCTGGCGGCGCAAGCGCCAGCGGCGGGGACCTGCTGAGCAGCTCACCTGGGCTACAGCCGGCTGTGGGCGGGCTGAAGGCTGCCCGGGCCGCCTACCTTGCACGCGGCAGCGGGCGCGGCGTTGGGGCGGCAAGTGGTGGCGGTGTGCGGCGCGGCAGTGTGGATGTGGAGAGCCCCGGCAGCGCCAGCAGCTGAGGGTTAGAGAGTGCATGCATATGTCCTGGTGCATGCTTTGCAAAGCTTGCGACATGTCACGGCTTGTTTCTGGGTGGCAGGCGCTTATATGTGGCTGTGCCACGGCTGCGTGAGGCAGAATGAGGCGCCAGCAAGTGTGCAAGGCAAGATGCTGCGAAGGCAAAGTACATCCTTGCAGGTTTGCCTTCTCTGGATCTGGGTGGGTTTCCACAAGGCACAGCAAGTTAAAAGAGTGTCAATGCAGGGTTGCAGGGGCAATTTAGCAAGGGGTACAAGACGACACGAAAAGCGAGAGGAGTGGGCAAGAAAGAATATCAATGGGATACGCACCGGCAACCACTCAAAAGACAATCACGGTAGTAAATAAATCAAGACATGTCGACCAACAGGGCAGCATCAAGTGTGTCGCTGTGGGGAGGGGCCGCCGGCCTCAGCCAGAGCCGCCGCCGCTGCTGCCTGCATGTCTGATCGCAGAGGCGTGACAGAGGCACTCACTGCAGGTGTGGCCGCCCTGCTGCCCGATGGCGTTTCTCGCAACGCCTCCTCAATGCGCTGTTGCAGGGTGCCTGACCGGTTACTGCTGCGCCTGCGTGCCGGGGCAGCCCGGGAGGAGGCAAAAGGCAGAGTGCTCATCAGGCAAGAGGGGATGAATGGGCGGGCATCAGACATCTTATCGCACCCAGGGATTTAGCCAGGCATGACAAGGGCAAGCAGCCACCCCTTGGCTCACCGCCGCGTGAGCTCCTGCTTGATTGCCGCCGCCGTGGCCGGGAGCTGCGCACCCTCGTCCAACACCTGGCTCATCCACGGGTGCTGGAGGACCTGCATGCGGTGATGCGGGTGCATCACGCGAGGGTTAGAAGGCGAGCCTGCAATCTTTAATGAGTTGAATCGCCACGAGCTGGGCAGTCCCAACCTGCCGAGACATGTGCAGCCAGGCCAGCTAAGCATCTTCGACCCACCTGCTCGCAGGTGAGGCGCTGCGCAGGGTCCACCACCAGCAGCTTGCGGATCAGGTCCTTGGCCTCGCCGCTGACCTGCAAGCAGGGGAGAAGGGCAGGGGCGAGCAGCGGTTGTGCGGTAGCATGAGCCAGGCAAAGGATGCCGCCGCGAGGACGCAGAGCTCCAGTTCATCCTGAGTCAGGCGCAAACAGGCGCTTGGCTGTAGAAGCAAACAAACCGGCTTTCAACATGTGCAATACAGTACTCTACTGCGCAGTCACAAGCAAAAGCCCGCCTGTGCAGGTCAGACCCCTGCTGGTGCCTCACCGGCTCCCAGGCCTCCGTGTCAAAGTCGTACTTGGCGTGCATGATGGAGCGCAGCAGGCGCGGCTCGCTGGCATCGAAGAACGGCGGGCTGCCGGCAAGCAGCATGTACAGCACCACGCCTGCAGGCGGAGAACCAGCAGAACAGCAGGGGGCAAGGAGATGAAGCAGCCAATAGAACCGGCAGCAGCCCAGGCAATGGCCTCTGCTGCCAAGCAACTGCGTGCACCCCGCCGATCAGCGCACCTGCCGACCAAAGATCGCAGGGCGGCCCTGCAGGAGGACAGTGGCACAAACATCAAGCTGGTTATGCGCCATGGATAGATGGCCCGCAGGCACGCCTGCACTGCTGCCTAAACTAAAGATGCAGCAGTATGGTGCCTACACGCCCCTGTCATGCCCCAGAAGTGCACTTCGTATTGCAAAGCATGTATGCAGCGCTGTTGGGCACCCGCCGCACCGTAATGCTGCTGCTTCTGGTCCCAGGTGGACCGCACATCGCCGCTGGGCAGCATGGCCACCTGGATGACCTCGGGAGCGATGTAGCCTGTACACAAGGGTGCAGAGGGGCGGGCTCAGATGGACCTCGACAGGGCTGTCATGGCATGCCAATGTCCCAAGGCCGCCATGGCAGGGTGCAAACCAGGACCCGCATCCGTGCAGCCGCCAGGGCACGTACGCCCGTTGCCGCAAGGAGGCTGCCCTGCACACCTGATGTGCCGCACACCGTCTGCATTGCGCTGCCCCGCCCGCTATGCAGCTTTTTCGCGAAGCCAAAGTCGGCAATCTTTATGTGGGAGATGTCACCGGGGGACACTAGCAGCAGATTGTCCAGCTTCACATCCCTGTCGCACAGAGCAAGCAGATTGCAGGTAGCAGTGAGTTTGCGGGGGCTCGCCAGCATCAGCAGGGCAGCGGGCCAGCCCGCAACACAACAGCTCGCCGCTTCCTGCACATCTGGAAGCCGGCTGCCCAGCTAGCGCAACAGCTGTGCGTGCGGCCACTGCCGTTGCGCTGAACGTGAAACACACCATGACGGCTCAATGACGGCTCACCGATGCACCACGCCCTGTGAGTGCAGGTACTGTATCGCCAAGATGAGCTGGCGGAACACGGCACGTGCGTCCGCTTCGCTGTAGTGGCCCTGCAGGCAGTGTGACACCAGCGAGGTGTGCTATTGTACAAACAGTGGGGTTCCAAAACTCGAATCCAGGCTGCTTGAGTGAATCAATACCACAAAGTGGGCAGCAGCCACGGCGGCTTTACCCCTCTGAAGGGCAGCAGCTTACAGAGGCGCACAGCTGCAATGCAGCAGGCAGGTTTGGGGGCGCGCACCTTCTCAAGCACGGCCTCCAGCAGGGCGCCACCCCGCAGCAGCTCAGTGATAAGGTACACCTGCTGGGTGAGGCAACGCATTGGGCACGTTCATAACTCAGCTGCTAATGCTCCCTGCAGCAACCAGGCGGCATAAGCGAGCTCGCGCTGCAGCCCGGTTGTGCTGCATTGCCTCGAGGCAGTGCCCTCAGCTGCCGCCGTGTGTCTGCGACTTGGGTATGGCCAGGGAGGGCCCTTCCCCCCGCCCTTGCCTTGCTCTGGTCCACAAAGTATTCCTTGAGTCCCACCACGTTGGGGTGGTCCAGGTCCAGCAGCGCATCAATCTCCTGCGGGGGGAGGCAGCGGTGAGCGTACTAATCAGGCAGAGTGCGCAGATGTGCAGTGTGTAGTTGCACACCCTGCTGCAGCAGCTGTGCCGCCATTCAGTCGCTCCCTTCAGCACCACACCCCTACAGCCCTGCTTCTGCTCACTTTCATCACGCTCTCACGGCTAGGCACCGTGCAGTCGTCATTGCCGCGCCCCGCCTTTGGCAGCGTGATGACCTTGCATGCAAACTGCTCCCCGGTCTCCCGGTGCGTCGCCACTCGTACCGTGGAGTAGCCTGGTTTGCAGGGAACAAGTAAAGAAAGAAACGTCTTGGCCTATCTTGTAGAATCGTGTAGAACATTGAGGCCAATGACAGCGACTTTGGCAAGGCGGGCGGAGGGGCATTTTGCAGGCCCGTGCCACGGTTGAGCGCACCTCCCTCCCCAAGCACGCCGCCCAGGTCGTAGACGTCTTCCAACGCTGCATCATCACGCAGCTTTTTGCCTGACCTGCATGCAGCACCGGCAGATGTTGAGTGGTGGCAGCGGCACACGCTGAGTGAGGTGGCGGCGGCGGTGGCGGCGGCGGCGGCGGGCGGCGGCAGGCTGCAGCCGCTCTGCGCTACTGAATGGCATCGGGTCAGGCCCTGCGTCGCTTCTCACTCGGGGTAAGATCGTCCTGCGTTGGCAGTGGACGCACCGCAGCCCATACTTCCGAGCGGGCTGCACGTCCGGGCTGCCGCCGCGCAGTTTTAACCCCGAGGCAGCGAGGAAGCCTGCAGTACACACGTTTGAGAATTAGGAATGCGGGATGCCTTGCCTCTGCATCTTGCCCGAGCAGTGGGGCCTCACAGCGAGCCCCTGCAGCTTGCCGTGATCACTCAGCGGTTTATGTCAATTGTAAGGCGTCACGCAAAGATCGGCGCTGGCCCCAGGCCCCTGTGCCCTTCCTGCCCTCCTCCCGCCCTCGCGGCAGCATTCCTGCAGCCCTTGACAGCAGCCGGAGCACTGCAGGAGCATAACCAGCAGCCCGCCGCGCCATGGGCTGCGCCGGCAGCACGCCGGCCAAGCCGAAGCCCGCCGCCGCTTCGACGGAGGAGGTCGCGTACCCCGAGTGAGGATGCAGCAGACAGCGAGGTCCTGCACCTGCCTGCAGCTGCTGATTGCCTGCTCTGGTTTCTGCTCTGATGTGCAATGGCTTTGGTTGACCTCCGTCCACCGCCGCGGGCGCCAGGGACGGGAAGAAGCTGCGGCGCGATGCCACGCTGGAGCAGGAGTACGACCTAGGCGGCCAGCTGGGGGAGGGAGGTGAGTGTGTGCTGGCAGCTGGAGTTGAACAGTGCTCCTGCCGCTGCTAGCCAGCGGCTAGTTGCTGCCCAAGTGGCAAGGCGTGCAGGCGCACCGGGGTGGGGGGTGCAGAGCCGCCCGCGGGTGCCGTAGCTTCCTGCACACACGGCACCCACACCTGCGCTCATGCCGCAGGCTATTCGCGAGTCAAGCTGGCCACGCACCGAGAGTCCGGGCAGCAGTATGCTGTGAAAATCATTCCGCTGCCAAAACGTGAGCGATGGGTTGTTTGGAGCAGGGGCAATGCTGGGGATCGAGACCGGCCGCAGCAGCTCTCCGACTGCGTGCCGGTGCTGCTGCTTGTGGCGGAAGAAGTCCAGAGCATCGATGCACTCTGGCAATACGCATCTCAGTGGGCCACCCTGCCACCCTGTTGTTTTGTTTTGTGTGCAGCTGGCCAGTCGGTCAACAAGTACCTTTCCAACCGCGGCGCCATCATGAAGGTGGGCGCTGATCACCCAATTGCGGTTTGAAGCACCCATTTGCAAATGTGCTGTGTGGATGTCCTGCTGAGCACCGTGCTGCACTGTCGAACGCTGCTGACCGACTGCGGAATGCGGCGCCGCTGTTCTGCCCCCCGCCCGCCCTCCTGCAGGAGATTGACGCACTGCTGGACTTAGACCACCCCAACGTGGTGGGGCTGAAGGAGTACTTTGTCCAGAACAACCGGGTGCGCGGGCACCACCTCATGGGGCCGAGGCATGCAGCTGTGCGGCACGGTCAGGGGGAATCGGAGGGCCTGCTGTGGTGCTGGCACGTGGCGCATGTGTATTGGAGGGTTTCCAGTTATGGTCATGTTGCGCCGCCATTTCACAAGCAAACAAATGGCAATGAGCTCTAGCAGCCACTCTAGGTGCTGCTGCGCCTCACCGGTCAGTTGGGGCTCCTGCACCCTGCCCTGCTTGGCACCTCTCCCTGCAGGTCTACCTGATTATGGAGCTGCTGCAGGGCGGCGAGCTGCTGGACTCGGTGCTGGAGCAGGCAAGCTGCTTGTACGAAACATGATGTGCTGCGCTTGTGCAACCCTCCGTTGCAATCTGGTGTACGTCCTACATCTGCTGGAGTTGGTGCGGGAGCAGGCACGGGGTTTCTACACTTTTGAGCCAGGGGATGTCTGTGCCTCTTATCCCCGCTCCGCAGGGCCACTACAGCGAGGCAGATGCCCGCACCGTGTTCCGCCAGGTCATCCTTGCAATCCAGTATCTTCACTCACAAGGCATCGTCCACCGGTGAGAGCCACCAAAGGTTTTCAGCTGGCGGAGGGGTGAAGATGGACACATGTGCAGGGTTGGCGGGGGCGAGCGGTTGTGTGGGCTCTACACTTCGCTCCATCCAGCCACGGTCCACTCAACTCTGGTTGTGTGCGCCACAGGGACCTGAAGCTTGACAACCTGCTGCTTGTTACGCCCGGCAATATCTCCAACGTAAAGATTGTCGACTTCGGGGTAAGTGCTGGGCAGCTGGGCAGCTGAACTGGTGCCGATTTGTGTGGGTGATGGCAGTGCGACAGGTGATATGAGGCAGCACGACAGGTGGTAAGATGATTGCCAGGACCAAGCAGGCGGCTGGCTTGGTTGCCTATCTTTTCTCCCCTGCCCACCCACTGACCATCCTCAGTTTGCTCGGAAGGAGCACGCCGGTAGCGCCGGGCGGCTAAACAACATGCAGACAGTGTGCGGGACGCCCGGTGAGCTTTTGTTACAGGAGGGGGCATCCCAGTATTTCATGGTCTTGTTCCATACGGTGGCATGCGCAGCTGTGCTGCCATGCTGTGATGTCCTGCCGTCTGCCCTGCTGCACCCTCGCCACTGCCCTCCATTTTGCCGCCGCAATAGCTACCGGCTTGCGCAGGGGCCTGAACCAGACCATTTCTGCGCTGATCGCCGCATGCTGTGCAGGCTACATTGCGCCAGAGGTCATTCGCGGCATCATGCAGCCCAGCGGGGACCCAGTGAAGGAAGGCTGTGAGGACCCCAACCACCACTACGGCCCGCCATGCGACCTGTGGTCCGCCGGCATTGTGCTGTACATGCTGCTGTCGGGTGAGCGCCCAGACGGGAGCGTGAAGCGCTGGGATATGTCAGACAGGACCGTTCCCTTGCAAGCAGGCATGTATGTGCTGCTGTGCTTCAGTGCTTTGCACTGTGGTTGGCCACCACCCTCCGCTTTTGCACCACTGCCGCTTGCAGGCATGCCACCGTTTTATGACAAGAGCGAGCCGCGCCTGCTGCGGTCCATCATGAGCGGCAAGTTCTCCTTCAAGGACCCTGTGTGGGAGCCGGTAAGGAGCAGCGCATGCCTGCGAGCTGCAAGCCATGCCCCGCTGTTTCGCCAAGGCTGCCCGTTATGGCGCTTGCTTGTTCGGAGCCCTCCCCTCTGGGCGTGCACTTCTGGCCGCTTGTCTGGAGCATCGCGAACATGAGCTGTGTGCCTGTCCACCATGTCTGAGACACCGCTGGCCTGGCCACAACATGTGCCTCCCTTGCAGGTCAGCGCGGAGGCCAAGGACCTGATCCGCAAGCTGCTGGTGGTGGACCCCGCGCAGCGCCTCACGTGCGAGCAGGTGGGTTCATGGGTGCCGCATCTTCAGGCGCCTAGCAATGCAGCGCACTGCCATGCTTGCTGCTGATCGAGTACAGTCGCTCTTGCTCAGTGGAAAACCCCTGCTGGAGCAGAGTTCTAAGAGGCAGTTGTTTGCTTGCCGCCCAGGTTTTGGAGCACCCGTGGATGCAAGCTTCTGGTGGAGCGGAACATTTGCCACGCACTGCAGCGCGCATCCAGGACGCCATCATGCGGCGGTGCGCTTTATGTTGGCTCCCTTCCGCGCTGTGCCTCGGCTGCCCGCCTGCCGCTGGTCTGCAGGGCTGCTGCTGCCGAGCTGCTGCAGGTTGCATCCCAAGGCTTCCCGCAGGCTGGCTGGCAGTCGGAGAGGGACGGGCAGCACCGCTCCCTTGGCCGCTGCTCTTCCACCCTCCCGCTCCCTCCTCCCTCCCGCCTGGCAGGCGCAGCAGCAGCCGACTGACGCTGCAGCAACGTATCAGCGAGGCAATTGATGCATCTAGGTCAGTCACCCCGACTGTCAGCCGCACAGTCACTCCTGCCACCGAGTCGTTGAAAGCAGCTGCAGCGGCAGCAAGCCTCGCATGCGGCAGCCCTTGCGGCGGCAGCAGCCCCCCAGCCGGCGGCTCCCCCCGGTTTGACGCCGCAGCATACAGTCAGCCGCTGCACGCAGCTGCGGTCAGCAGCGGCAGTCAAGCAGCAGGAGGGGAGGCATGAAGCCGGGTGTTTCACGGGAAGCGCTTGGGCGCAGCAGCAGTGCTTACCCAGTACCATCGTAACTGCGGGTGCCCAGCTCCCCGTGGTGACGTTCTGCCATGCCTTTCCCCCGCCGCCCCAGGATCTCAGCTTAATGCTATCCTATCCTGCTTTTGCGTCGTATTGATATTGACCGCCTTTTGACTGACCAGCGCGGGCTCGCACACGTGGCGGGGAAGTCCTGTACCGCTGATCGCGGGCAGCTGCTCGGGTGGGCACGCAGGCGAGCCATGCACAGCACAATTGCCGCAGGTTGGCACTTCTGCTTGGGAGGACTGTGTGGCTGTGTGATGACGGAAGCATGGCGCACAGAACCAGGGGAGGGACGGCACTGGACGTAAGCATACATGGTGCGGGCAGGGAGCGGCGCGGCGCCGTCGGTGGGCGGCAGGAGCGCTCCAGCGCTTCCAGGGCCTTGCCGTGTTTTGCCTTGACATGCTAGCGACCGCTTGATGCCCAGAGCGGGCAGCAACCCGTCGCATTTGGGCGGGCAGAGGGAGGCACTGGTGCTGGTCAGCCGTGGCGCGTGGTTTGGCCCCCGCCCTATACGACCGCTGACCATCACCCTGCCAACGTTGATTGCGCTTGGACAGCTCCTGCAGCACTGGCCACTGGTCGCCCAAGCACCGCGTCTCTTCCAAGCACCTGCAGAAGCTGCAAGGCCCGTGCCAGCCGCCGCGCGGTCAATTGCCGCAGTCGAGCGCGCCCGCAAGGCTGTATTCGCGTGGCTCGGGGCGCCGGCGCGGCCAAGCGAACGGCAGAGGCTCTGCAGGCCGGCAACCTGCGCTCACGCCCCAGTCGACACCCCAGGCAGCACACCAGGGCGGCGGACAGGGCGCCCTACACGCCTGCAGGGCGCGGCAGACATGGCGGCACAGAGCCCTGCCTTTGGGGGGCCGCCGCGGGGCCCACAGGAGGACGCAAGCCTCGTAGATTTCATCAAGGCAAGTTCCGCGGCTGGGGGCGCTCGACAGCAGCTGCAGGCGCCGGCGGCAGCTACGCCGCCGCCGCTCCTTCCCCCTGCCGCTGCTGGCACACGGGGCCTGGCTGCCCTTGTGTGGGGGCACTGCATGGCAGGATATGATCGGCTGGAACATGTGGCAGCAGCAGATGGCAGCCCGCTGCTCGTTGCCTTGCCGCCGCAGGTGCATGGTCAGCCTGAACAGCTCCCACTACCGCCACCACTGCCGCAGATTTCCAGCAAGGAGGAGCCGCGGCACTACAGCGCCAAGATTGCGTGGAATGCGCGCAACAATAGCCACATGCCGCTGCTGGCCACTGGCGCACCAGCCATCAACTGCGCCATCAAGGTGCGCCTGCCGCGGGCTGGTGGCTGCTGTCCGGGGTGCCAGGCGACCCTTTGGCTTCTGGCTGTGACGACTGGCCAGCCCGTTCGTTGCTCACTGGACTTTTATGCCGGAAGAAAATGCAGCAAAATTTAGATGCATCGGAAAAGCCGGTGCGCCATTCGGTGGCCAAGGCACACTGCAACCGGCATGCTGCCGCACCAACCATCCCTGCAGGCGGTGGCGATTGCGCGGCGGCTGCTAGAGGAGGACAGCCTGGAGCTGTTTGTGCAGCCGGCTTTCCGCGATAGGTGCGCCGCTGCAGCTCTTTGCGGGGGAATTGCTTCGAGAACCGCACCAAACGCTCAGCAGGGAGGCTGGACATTCTGGGACTGCCCTCAGGCGTGCACTGCCTCGGCTGCCGCCCAGCCGCCACCTCGACAGGCCTGCTGCTGCATCGCCATCAGTGTACCGTTCCATTGCCCTTGCAGAAGCATGGCAAACTCGCTTGCGCTGTACGTCACGTCCAAGTCCAAGCGGGCAACCGAGGGCCTCATACAGAACGTGCGTTAGATCGACGAATCAAGCTGTCTGGGTTGGCAGGCCAGGGCCCCACACAGCTGAGGCAGAAGGCAGGAGAAGCATGTGCCGCTTGGCGACCAGAGCGACCCTTTGCAGCCATGCAGCAGCTCAAGTCATGCCTGTGGTGAAGCCTGGGGCCGTTGCGCTGCCTCACATTTTGCCCTCCCTGCCTCTGTTCCTGCCATGCTACTGCAGCCCAGCGAGCTGACGGCAGGCAAGACCAGCAAGCCGACAGTCGTGGCAGGCGCCATCTCGAACCGGGCGCGAGAGGGCGGCTGCCCCAACATCACCGGTGCGCTGCATGTCAACCTATACCGGTTGTGACTGCCTGGGAGCACCTCCAATGTCCCGCAACACCCCTTTGGCCAGCTGGTGTGCTCTGCTGCGGCGCCGCACGCAGGCCTGCAAGTGGAGCGGGACGCTTTGCCGTGTTGCCGCTGCAATCGAAGGCGCCATTGATGCACACTCTTTGTGAATGCAGGGATTGGCCCGGAGGCGGTCTGCAATGCCATCATGGCGGTCTGCCACGCGCGGCTGTACCTGGAGGTACGCATGCAGCAGCTTTCAGCCTTATTTGGCTGCTGCTATTAGCTGCCGCCATGTGACAGGGCTTGCATGCGCTTGTCCGTCGGCCGCCCGGCAGGCATGTTGCATTTATGTTTTGCCATGGCGCTTAACCACCTCCCTCCATGTGGCATCACCGTGCTTTTCTGCCCCCTCCTGCCGCCATGTGCAGCAAGACCACTTGGACATCCGGGTGATCCCCTCGTTCCAAGAGGTGGAGAAGGAGGACCGCAACGGGGAGAAGCACACAATGACCGCAGTCAAGCTGCAGGCAAGCATGGCTGTCGGGCAGGCGGATGGGATTGGCCTGGACAAATCTACGGCAGGGAGCTTGCACGGCTGGTATGCAATATGCCGCATATGCTTGGGCCAACACGCAAATCGTGCGCAGCATAACCATCGCAGCCACAGACAAGGGCAGGTTTCATTCAAACCCCCACGCCTGTTCTGCACGCAGGTGGTTGTGGAGAAAGTGTGAGCGCGCCGGCCCCGTAACGCTGGGTGGCGGCCAGCCGCCTGCACATGGGGCTCACAAATGTGGGGGCCGCCCCCCACCGCTTGCAAGACACTATCAGCAGAACCCGCAACCAAACTGACAAGCCAACATCCCGGAGCATAGCAAGGGCCGGCTTCTGCGCCTCCCGGCGGCCAACCTGTCCCGTGCAGCTGCACAACTTGCAGCGCTGGGTTCTGCAGGCGCACCTGTGGCGGCTTTGGTATATACCGCGTGGCAGGCGGGGCTGCCAGCATTGCCCACGGTGCGGCCCTGCGCCATCATGTTGCAATGTTGCAGCCCAACCGCCGCTTGCGCATAGCTGCCGCTGTCCTGCCTGAACCGCACCACCGACTACATGCATTTCGTTGACTCTTGCCCAGAATTTTAGACCTCTTGGCCGTCCATGATTTATTTTTGCCCCCGCTTGCGCTCCAGCCAGCACCACGCGCCCGTCACGCTCGCCCTGCCTACAACCGCCGGTCATGCATGCCTCCTTTCGTGGTCGACACATTGTTGCCCTTGGTCGATGCAAGGGAATTCCGCCACCCCCGTTTTTGCCCCCTGTAACACTTGAGGGATTCAAGGCTAGCGTTGCCGGCAGAAATGGGCATCCAACAGCCGATGGGCAACGGCCGATGCACGAGCGGGTGCCCCAGGCTGCAGCGTCACAAGCCGGCGGCTCAGTAAACTGGCAGCAAAGATTGAAGTCGATCGCTTGGCTGCCTGCCGCCATTGCTCAGCGCGTGTAGCAATGGGCGCAACAGCGTTCAAGTGAAAGTGGAGCGGAGGACTGGCTTGGAGGGTGGCAGTGAGTGAAGTGGTGGCGAGCAACACAGCGGCCCATTGTTTTACGCCTGATCAGGGCGCCCTGGCCGGGCGCAGGGGCTCCCTGCCTTGCGGCCAGGTGCGTTGGCCCTCCCGCTCTCGTCTTCCAGCCCCTAGCCCCCTTGGGCCATGCCGTACGGGTGATCAGCGGCAGTAGGAATGATGCCCGGCAGCCAATGCCAGGCAGCACCTCCGCCGCCGCTTGACCGTCCACCGCCCCTCACTGCGCAACGACAGGCCTTCTCCCGGCATGGCGGCAGCTGCAACCATGGAGCGGCGGGAGCCTGCACTGGTCAGCTTGGAGGTTTTCATCCTCAATCAGCTGTCCTCGATCGCCCAGGAAACCAGCGGGCGGGCGCAGGCGCAGAAGGATGTGCGCGAGGCCGCGCTCAAGCTGTTGGGTAAGCTGCCGGATGCCGGCAGCTCTGCAGGCTGGCTCTGCGCATGTTACAGACAGGTTGCTTGCAGATAACACCATGGCTGCAGCTTCGAGTGTTGCACCGCAACAGTTGGGGCCGTCCCTACACAGCCTATCATGTGCTGCTCTGCCGCTCCGCTTCCTGGGTGCGCAGAGGAGCTGGGGGTGGCTGATTTTGGCAAGCCAGGCAGTCGGCTGAGCCTGCCTTTCCCCCCGGAGATCTCTACACAGGTGGGTGTTGTAGGAGGTGGCAGCTGGGGTTTACGATATGTGCCTGGTGCAGGTTGGCAGCTGGGGCCCAAGGCTAACTTGAGCTAATGGTGGCAATGCTGTCATACACCTGCTTGATTGCGTCTCACTAAGGAGCGTGCCCTTCCCTGCATCCGTCAGCTGCTGGGCGTGCTGCGCGGCGCATTGGCGCTGGGCAACCCTCGCCTGGCTGAGCCCGCCCTCAGCTGCATGCACAAGCTGGTGGCGTATGCCTACATGCAAGGCGAGACAGGGCCGTCGGGGCGCCTGGACGATGAGGCCAACCTTGTCACGCAGGTGCGCCGTTGGGCAGGGCAGTTGGGCGCCTGGCGCGTGCTGCATGCCGCCACATGGAGGGGAGCTGGCAAGGCGTTGAGCTGCGGTATGCATGCGGCACTGCCGGGCTCCACGTTGCGCTTGCTTCTGCGATGCGCAGGTTGTGGCGCTGACATCCAAGTGCGGCGAGAGCAGCTCACCGGCAACCCAGCTGCAGGTGGTCAAGGCGCTGCTGACATATGCCACAGGTGAGTGCTGCACCTTCGTGCTGGTGCTGGGCTTTGCAACAGCCGATTATTCTGGGTCCGTCACAGCTGATCATGGAAGCGTACGTGCTTTGCAATCAGTTAGTGAGATGCAACCTCTCTTTCCTGGTGATAATGGAGGATCAGCAGACCATTCATTGTCCACTCATGTCCCCTACCTCATCCTGCAGCCGAGCACTTCATGGCACACGGCGACTGCCTGATGCAGGCGGTGCGCACCGTGTTCAACATCGCCATCGGCTCTGACTCGCTCGATATACAGAACACGGCGCGCTCGGCACTGCTGCAGGCAAGGACGCCACGCACGGGAGGAGGTCCATGCAACTGGGGAGGCATGCCATTCTCTTGAATGACCTGGTACTTGTGAGAGCTAGCGCAGCAGGCGGCCGATTGATCAGCTGAATGGTGCCTGTGGTCCCGCTGCTGCAGATGGTCAACACGGTGTTGAAGCGCGTGGGCCAGCAGATCCTGGTGCGGCAGCCCCCTGCGCTGCCTACAATGTTACCAAGCAGTGCGCCCTGCCCTGCTTGCTGGACTGTGGTGTCGTGAGTGGTGCAGCTGCAGTATTGTGCAGCAACTGCTCACCTAGTGCTGCTCTGCATGATCCTGCTGTAGAGCCCCCATGGCACGCCACTGCCCAGCCCTTCGCCAACCACTTTCCGGCCCTGGCGTCCCACCGGAAGCAGCGACAATGTGGCAGCAGCAGCAACCGCAGCAGCAGCAACACCTCGGGGGCCGGAGCGCACCAGCAGCGGTGTGGCATCAGCGTCCAGCAGTGCAGCTGGTAGCGCCGCTGTGAGCGCCGCAGCCTCACAAGCCGACTTGGACGCAGCTGGTGCTGAGGGCAGCGAGATTGCGCTGCCGTCGCCCTCGCAGCCCCTCTCCCCCGCTGAGAATGATCAGCTAATGGAGGCGCTGTCAGCTGAGCTTTCCGCGGCCGCGCCTGTTGCCAGCAGCAACAGCAGCCCGCCTGAGGTGGCAGGGGCCAGCCGCCGCTCTACGGGCGGTGGCCTGGTTGTCACAGTCGGCCAGCCCAGCAGCGCCACCAGCTCGTCAGCAGGAGTGGCGGAAGCGGCTGATGTGCTGGCCGCTGCTGCCGACATAGCAGAGCTGCAGGCTGCCCTGCCTCGCATCCAGACCTCGCCGGACGGGGTGCCCGCTGTGCCACCGCGGGAGGGCGGCGAGGCAGCCACCACCGCCGAGCAGTTTGTTGCGGCGGCTGTGGAGGCAGACGCCCGCACGGCGCAGCTGGCCAGCTTGGCGGAGCAAGCAGACCTGCGTGGGCTGGAGCGTGCGCTGGACAGCCTGCCGCAGGCGGAGCCAACGGGGCGGCCGGTCGCCAAGCTGCAGCGGCAGGACACACCGCCTGATCCACGCAGGTGGGCAGGGCAGGAGTTGTGCTTTTTTGAGCAGCTGAAAAGCTATGTGTTGCATAAACCGTGTTGTGAAAGGAGAATGAGTTGTCCCCATGCCGTGACCACCCCCAGGGCACTGATGCGGGACCGGCGGGCGGCGGCCTGGAAGCTGCTGACGCCCGTGGAGCGTGACGCCCTCATTGTCATCACCGCCATGTGCAAGGTGTGCGCTCCAGGCCTCGATTTTCATGCAAAGCGCGCGCTCAGTCTGTCTGGCTCGCTGTGGAGTGTGCCGGCCTGTCTTGCTGGGTGACGCATTGACTGTCGGTGTAGTGCAACAGGCGCCGAATAATAGCCGTCATGTTCCGTCGGGTTCGGCTCCTTGCATCAGCGCGGTGGTGGCCTGTTGCCATGCTGCTGTGCAGATGGCGGCTCGTGAGACGGGGCTCGGCACTGTGGAGAGCTACATGCACAAGGGTGAGGCGTGCCTTAGCCCCCACGGCATGAAATGTTGTTGCATTGGCCCTGCTTGCGTCTAGTGCGCCCAGGCAGGGCAAGGGATGCCTCTGTGGCTGAGCATCTGCCATCCACTGCTAACGCTGCTTTGGGGCATACACTCCGCCCTCGGCCTGTCTGCCTGCTCACACAGTCCGTGTGCCCTCCATGCTCCGCCCCCAGGCAAGCTGCTGGCGCTGGACCTGCTAGTGCGCGTGCTGACCAACCCCATGCACGACTGGGCCCTTGTTCGCCCGGAGTTCGCTGGTGCGCGTCCTGTGCCGTGGGTAGGGCAGGGACAGCTCTGTAGCCGCGCAAATGCACAGGGAATGGTACATTTCATGCAGGAGACCAAGCAGCATGATGCTCCCTCCGCATGTGCCGGCCCGGGGGGACACATTGCACACCAGCTCAAAGCTGTTCCAACTCTTTGCACTTACCTCTCCCCGTGCAGGCGAGCTGCGCCAGCCGCTGTGCCTGGTGCTGCTGCGCAGTTGCTCATCACCCTACGAGGCGGCGGTCACTGCGGCAGTGCGCCTGTTTGAGGCCGTGCTTTCTGCCCAGGCAAGGGGGCGCGCTGGGTGGTTGGCTGGCCGAGGGCGGTGCATGCAGGATGCGGTGATCTGTTGGAAGGCTTACATGCTGTGACATAAGCTCTCATCACACAGTGCTTGTACCAAGCTAGCAGTCGTATTGAGCAGTGGACCGATGCCATACGACCGCACCTTGCTGACCATCTGCTCTGCAGAAGCTGCGGGCGGGGCTGAAGGCGGAGCTTGGCGCGCTGTACCCCCTGCTGCTGCTCAAGCCAATTGAGACGATGCCTGGGCCGGAGGGCGCGCACGCGGTGGCCATGGCAGCGGAGGGCCTGCTGCACACGTGCAGCCACCCGCAGGTGCGCTGCTCCACTTCCTTGGCCGAGAGACGCTGTTCTGCTCGATGCAGCAGCTGGTGAGGTTGCGTGTGGATGTGCGGCCTGCTGCGCCGACATTTTTCCGGCCCCCTGCCCATTTCCCAACACCAGGTGCTTGTGGACCTGTTTGTCAACTACGACTGCAGCCTGCAAGCCGCCAACCTGTACGAGCGCACCATCAAGGCCATCCGCAAGCTGATGGCGCTGCCAGAGGGCACAGCGGCGCCCTTCCCGCCAGCCGACATGCAGGTGCGACCCGGTGGTTAGGGAGATGGTCAGCCTCAGGGACTGTCTGCCCAAGCACCAGGGTTTGTCCTGTGCTTTCCCAGCCCTGCCGCCCACCCCCGACGCGCCCTGCCAACTGATGTACCGGCTGCAGAAGCTCAAGGCCACGGCGCTCAAGGCCCTTCTGGCCGCCATCAAGAGCCTGGACACCTGGGCTGGGCCCATCAAGTCAGCTGCCGCTGCAGTGTCGCTGACCACTGATGCAGCCGCGCCTGGCGGTGCTGCCGGCCCTGATGGCGCTGAGCCCAACGGCAGTGGGGAGGGCGAGTTTGCGGCGCAGCCCCGGGGCCGGGAGGTGCGCGACAAGGCGGGGTGGCACGCTGCTGAGGTCGCACACCCTGCGGCAAGCCGTTCCATGCCTTGATGATTCCTGGACCCGTGCTGTCTCCACCTTCTTACGGCCTTCGTGCAAGAGACGCCTGCACATGCATGTCCCCTCCTACATTGGTCACCGCCATGCAGGAGCTGCAGCGCATCCTGGCAGACAAGGAGCTCAAGGAGGCGCTGACCACGGGCGTCCAGCTGTTCAACACCAGTGCAGTCAAGGGTGCGCCCGCTGTCGCCGGCGCGTTGCGGAAAGGCATCAGTATCTCGCCTCCCATGTGCTTTGCTGGGTGCCTTGTTCAGTGCGGTCCCGTCCAAGCACGTCTCGACTCCTATATGCACGTCTTCCCCCGTGCAGGCCTGCGGGCGCTGGTGCGCAGTGGAGTAATCCCTGACGGCTCACCCGCCACTGCAGCCGCGTTCCTGCGTGAGCATGCGCAGCGGCTGGACAAGGGCCAAGTGGGGGAGCTGTTTGGGCACCACGACGACCACTCCATCGCGGTGAGCTAGTTAACAGTGGCCAAAATACTACTCAGGTTGCCGCTGGCCTTGGTCGTGGTGGCCTAGACAGCTTTAGCGACCCTGTAGGACGCTGTAGGGCGCTGCTGTCACTCCTGGCCTGCACTCTTCAACAACCGCAGGTCATGCACGCGTTCATCGATGGCGAGCGGTTCAGTGGGCTCAGCCTGGACGAAGCACTGCGCCAGCTGCTGCAGGGCTTCAGGTGTGGGCTGGGCACGGAAGGGTGACCAGGGGCTCAGCATTTAGGCGTTTGCTGCACTGTTGCCTACGTGCATAGCTAAATGTGTTTGACCCCTCGCGGCTTCTTCCTCATCGCTCCTCCACAGGCTGCCGGGCGAGGCGCAGAAGATTGACCGCATCATGGAGAAGTTTGCAGAGGCCTACTGCCGGGACAACCCCGCTGCCTTCAAAACAGGTGCGTCCCGCGCCAGGCGACTTGGCAGATTGTGCAAAGTGTGCCTTTTTGGTAAACGCCCTGGTGCAGCAGCAGTGCATTGGATGTGCATGCCCCATCCTTGGTGCTTCTGCTGGGTTTGCTGAAATTCATCAGGCTCTGACGGACTCCCTTCCAGCCCACATTTGTCAAACTTGCGTTCGACTGCCCATGCACCATTGTGCAGCCGATGGCGCATACCTGCTGGCCTTTGCCATCATCATGCTCAACACTGACGCACACAACCCCATGGCAGACAGGTGCGGCTTTCGAGCCAGCCATGCGCTGCTTCACCTGCTCATTTGGCCAACTAGCAACCAACCAGCAGCCTATGCGCTGCCGCCCCTTGCACCTCTGCAACCTTACAGCAACCTGGCTTGTGCACGCGCCCAGACTGTCTGCCCCTGCATGCCCTGCACAGGCGCATCTCCTCGGACGACTTTGTGTCCATGGCGCAGTGCCAGGTGGAGGGCGGCGGCGGCGAGGGCGGCGGCGAGGGCGTTGAGGAGCGGTTCGAGCAGATCCTGCCCACCGAGGAGCTGCTGGCCATCTACACCCGCATCACCGAGAATGAGATCAAGGTGAGTGGGCCACTGCTGGCCGGCGGGACAATGGATGGCACGCAGTGGAACAGCAGGGAGTGCAATTGGCGCCCACACTGGGCAGCTGGCCTTCTGCATCACTTCTCTAGCACACTAGCACATGTACTCTTCTGTACACTGCAACTGCAGGTGCACGGAGAGGACGATGCAGCGCCTGCGGCGGCCCCCGCGGGCAAGCGGAGCGGCGAGCGCAGCCGGCGCGGTGCGCGCCTGGCGGCTGCTGTGGGCGTCAGCCAGATGGTACTGCCCTTCTGGGCGGGCGCTACATGGGACAAGCAGCATGGCGTGGATGTGGAGCGCAAGCGGTGAGCGGCCAGCCATGCCCCTTTGTTTTGGTATGGTGTGGCAGGGCCAAGGCCGCAGCTATCTTGCTTTCTTGATGTAGTGCACGGCTGGTAAGGTCAGGCTGGGGCTGACCTGATCCGCAAGCTCCTTGCCCTCCACCTATTTCTGTGCAGCCTGCTGGAGTTCACTCGCCAGATGATGGCCAGCAGCAGCGGAGCAGTGGCCGGCAACATCTGGCATACGGCCACGCATGCGGAGCATGCTCGGCCCATGATGCAGGCACGGCGGCAGGCATTGCAGTTTCTGGCTTTGGGCCACGCTGCAGTAGTTTGCATGCAGCAATGCTGCTGCACATGCCCAACACAGTTGTCATGCTCAACTGGTGGAGTGCCATGTCAAATCCTTTTTGACCTGCCTCCTATCCCGCCCATCTCCTTGGCCGCAGGTGTCAGGCGATGCATTCCTGCAGTGCCTCAAGCTCGCGCTGGATGCTGCGCCCAACATGCACCAGGCGCTGCAGGTACGACGGTTGGTGCTCGACGCGGGGTGCTGCTTGTGTCGTTAGCTGCCTTTCTCTATACGCAAGATGCTTGCTCGTGCTGCAATATGCCATGTTCTGTTGCCACCTCCTGCTTCTCAAGCAGGTGCTGGGTGGGTATGAGCAGGCAGTGCGTCTGGCGGCCCTGCTGCGGCTGGAGGGCCTGTGCGAGGCGCTGGTGGCGGGGCTGGCAGCAGCAGCGGGGCTGGCCGCGCCGGCTCCGCACTCCAGCGCTGCTGAGGCCAAGCAGGTATGATGTGCAGGGTTTTGGTGGGCTGTGGCCTGCACGCTCTTGTGCTGATGGCTGAACTGCACTTGCCTCTGCATGCGCTCGAGTGCATTGCTTTGGGTATCGGCAGCATCACCTCGCTTGATGCTTCATGTTTCCATGTTCCCCCACCTTCTTGAGCATGCTCATGTTTCCTGGCCCATTGCTGTGCCCAGGTGGCAGCACTGTCCAAGCTGGGGTCCCTGGGCTCCTGCAGCGAGGCAGGCATGCTGGGGCCAAGCTGGCTCATCCTGCTGCGCACGCTGAGCCAGCTGGAGCGCCTGCAGGTCAGCCGCTGGCGGACGGATGGTAGCGGGGTGCAGCCTGCTAGTGCGGGGTGGTCAGCATTTTGGTAGTATTGGGTGCTCCATCATGCCGCGTCACACCCTCCCCCCTTCATCCATTGGCATTGTCTGCAGGCCCAGCTGCTCCCAGGCTCCAAGGACGGCCTGCCGCCTCTGCCTGAGAGTGTGGCAGCGCTTATGGCCAGCAGCAGCCTGGATGCGGTGGCCGCGGCAGCGGCCGCGGCTGCAGCAGCGCCCCCGGCGCCCCTGCCGCCGCCGCCCCAGGCTGGCAGCAGCTTTGGTCGCCTGCTGCAGCGCATGGGCTTCTCCAGCGGAACAGAGGCGGGGGGCAACAGTGCGGCAGCCAGCCGCGCGGCAGCCACCAGCGGGCGGGCAGGCCTGCTTGCCATCAAGGACGCCCCTGGGGCTGGACACGTGCTGTGGGCCGAGACTGCAGGTGTGGCACTGGTGCCAGGTTGGCTCGCCTTTGCGCAGTTTCGTTTTCCCTGGCTTGGCTGTTCCAACCTTGCCACTTTGCTGCGCCCACGTGGCCCCAGCTGAACGCGTGGTTCATCCTGCCGTCCGTGGCTGCAGGTGTGGCTCCCATTGAGCGCATCTACAGCGGCAGTGCTGGGCTGGCGGGCGACGCCGTGCTGTCCTTCATGCGCGCGCTGTGCGCGGTTAGCCAGGAGGAGCTGCACCCCTCGGAGCCAGGTGAGCTCGGCCGGCAGCAGCTGGAGATGGTCATGTTGGGGTCGGATAGGATACGTAGGTTCGGCACGATTGGGCTCTTACTGGCTGCTTGAGACCAGAATAGGATGTTCGCGCCATACCACCTGTTGTAATGCACCTTACCCACGGCACCCGCTCCACCCTCCCTCTGCCTTCCACCTGGCTGTAGGCGAGCGGCCGCGTGTGTCGCTGCTGCAGCGCGTGGTGGAGTGCGCTTACCACAACATGGGCTCCCGCATCCGGCTGGTCTGGTGCGGAGTTGCGGGGTGTAGCCAGCAAGGGGGCGGTGGGATGGTGCAGGGGCTGGAGCTGATGCATGTGAGATCTGGTCAACCACAGGCCCCTTCCCTTTTGATATTGAGTTTGCCCGCCATTTTGCGCCTTTCAGGTCACGGCTGTGGAACGTGGTGGCCCAGCACCTCGTGTCGGCAGCTTGTCACACCGGTGAGCGGCTGGGTGAGGAGCATGTACTGGGCTTGCAACCTGAAACCACAAGCGAAGCTGTCTAGTGCCCTTGCGAGCCCACCGCTGCTGTGCGATTTTGCCACGACCTGACTCTGCACATGTCCTGCCCTGGGCATTGGACCCTCTGCCAAACAGACGCTTACGTGGCCATGTATGCTGTGGACGCTCTGCGCCAGCTGGCGGCCAAGCTGCTGGACCGAGCTGAGCTGGCGCGATTCACGCACCAGGGCGAGGCGCTGCGCCCGTTTGCCGCCGTGCTGCGACACTCGGGTGCGGTGTGTGGGCGGTGGTTGTAGCTTTGTCACGTCTGGTGCGAGACGAGGCAAAACAGCAGTGCTTGAGAGTTGAGTCCCGGCGTGCTTCAGGTCTGCGCGTATGCTGTGCTGCTGCATCAGCGGCCTTCACCTCAAGCAAGTCGCATGCCCACTTCACCCTGCAGACAGCCCCGCGGTGCGCGAGCTGGCGGTGGCCTGCATGGCGCACGCTGTGTCTGCCCACCCCCACGGCCTGGGCTCTGGCTGGCGGGCCGTGGTCGAGGTGCTTGGCCTGGCGACCCGGGACGCCTCGCCCACAGTGGCGGGCCAGGCACTGGACGCTCTGGCGCCAGTGGCTGAGGCGCTGTTCAGGCCCGCTGGCCACACCCTGCTGCGGTGAGGCACACCTTGCGAGCAGCCTGCTTGCTGTGGAAAGCCCTACCTGCTCAGCTATTGGCCTGGAGCAGTGGCCTGCTGCCTGTCTGAGCCTGCGGCCTATGATCCTGCACGCAGGGAGAGCACTGCGGCGGTGCTGGCTGGTGTAGAGAACCCGCACGGCCACGAGGAGCTGAGCACCAGGGCCCTATATCTGTTCCAGGTTGGCCCAGGGGCAGCTGTATGGGCGTGGTGTGGGCTGCAGTCTCTGCGAAACTGAGCAGGGGGGCACCAGGGCCATTGGTGTGTACACGCCCGCATGAAAGCGATGCGCCTGCCCGCATGTACTTCCGCTGGTGTGCCTCAGTTGCACGTCCCCTGCTCAGCTGCACTTCCCCTGTTGCTGCTTGTAACGCAGGCCCTGGCGCGCCGCCTCGATGAGGCGCTGCTCTCGGGTGCGGCTGATGAGGTGGCGCTGTCCCTGGCTCTGGCCGAGGGCCCGCGCAGCCCTACGCCCGGCGAGCGCCAGGCCGCACCCCCGGCAGCAGCAGACCCTGCAGCAGCTGCGGGCAGGGCAGCGCCTGACGCGGCAGAGGGGCAAGTGCAGGAGCGGGGGCGCAGTGTGAGCCAGCCAGCCGAGCCGCCCCTTGCAGCCAGCAGCAGCGCACACACTGACCTGTCGTTCAGCCTTTGGCGGTCTAGCTCACAGCCGCTCTCGCAGCCCAGCTCAGCCGCATCAGGTGCAGGCGGCGACCAGCTGCTTGCCACATCGACATCGATGGCGGCAGCGCAGCAGCAGCAGCAGCAGGGCCAGGTGGTGGACGGAGTCACAGCGACTTGGCAGGTGCTGCTGGTGCCTCTTGCGGCGGTGGCTCGAGTGGATGTGCGGCCGCGTGTGGCCGACACAGCCGCCGCAGTGCTGCTGCAAGTGCTCAAGCTGCATGGGGACGGCCTCACGCCGCAGCAGTGGCTGCGCCTGTACCAAGTTGTGCTGCAGCCCTTGCTGGCCCTGCCAGCCGACTCGGACACAGCCGCAGCAGCTGGCGCCCGGCTGGACGACGCGCACCTGCCGCTGGCCAGCCCAGCCACACCCACGGCAGCAGCCAGTGGCTTCCCCGCACCAGCTTTGCATGCGGCAGCAGCTGGAGGCGGCAGCTTTCCGGAGGCAGCACGGCGCACCACCACGGGAGGCGGCTCTCTTGAGGGCCTGCCGGCTGCTGTCCCGAGCGTGCTGAGCTTCGAGGGGCTAGACAGGTAAGCTGCCCGCCAAACATCCGGGTTTGGCGCTGCCGCTGCAGGGGGGAACGCAGCAAATGTCGACAACGGTGTTGCTTGCGTGTCGGACCCATATGTTTCCAGGGCCTGTGATAACACTTGCCTGCCCTTGCCGCCCCCTGCAGGCTGGAGCGTCATGCCTCTGCTCACATGCCCGACATCTGCCAGCTCCTGTTGGAAGGGGCGGGGGCAGGGGCAGCGGGCCCAGCAGATAGCGAGGCGGATAGCGAGCCCGCTCCGCTGCGGCGTGGCGGAAGTGGCAGCGGCAGCGGCAGCCTGGTCGCCGGCGTGCTGCAGCTGCACCGCAGCCTGAGCGGTGCGAGCAGTGCTGGCTCTGCTGCAGGCGGCAGCAGCCCCAGCGGCGCAGCTGCACGTCGGCGCCTGCCGCTGCTGTGGCAGCCATTGCTGGGCCTGCTGCAGCAGTACATCTGCTTCCCTGCTGAGTCCACAGCAGTGCTGGGCGTGAACCAGCTGCACCACCTGCTGCTGGCGGCTGCCCCCGCCCTCGATGCACAGGCGTGGCAGGCAGCGTTCGTCATGCTGCAGACCATCTGCCTGCAGGACCCCATGGCAGCAGACAGCGCACTGGGTCCCACGAGCAGTCCCGGCAGCGGCAGTGGCAGCAGCGGCGTGCCGGGCAGCCTGTTGGCGGCGGCAGCGGCTGCCGAGGGCCTGCGGCGGCGCAGCCGCATGGCCATCCTGCTGCAGCGCGTCCTTGACAGCCTACTGCACCAGCGGGCAGCGGCCATGCCGGGCCAGGTTCAGCTGCAGCTGCTGGAGCTGCTGCACCGCACCGTGCTGGCTGCGGCCGCCCTCAATGCAGATGTGGGCCGACGCACGGCGGCAGAGCGGGCGCTGCTAGCGGGCGCGGCGGCAGCGGAGCAGGCACACCTGGCCTCTCAGGCCAGCGCTCTGCTGCGCCAGCTGACTGGAGGCGGCGAGGCGTGGGCCGGCATTGCGGCCGCGGCAGGGGCAGCAGGCACGGCAGGCGAGGCACCACCCGCCGGCCTGGTCCCAGCCCCGCCAGCGGCAGATGCTGACGAGGTGGCAGGGGGCAGCGCCAGCGGCGCCAGCTGGGAGCACACCCTGCCGGCCCTGGTCCGTCAGGAGGCGGAGGGCGGGTGCCTGTACATCTCGGCTCTGCAGCGCTGCATGTCGGCCCCCGCCAGCAGCAACGGCACCGAGGCGGCGGTGGCGGCAGAGTGCGAGGCCCGCTTGGCCAGCTTCTGCCTGTGGGTGGTGGCCGGTGCGGCGGAGCGCGCGGCTGTGCTCAGCGGCGGCGAGGCCAGCCCGGTGGAGTCCACGGCAGCAGCTGCCAGCTTGGCAGCAGCAGACGTTGCGGCCAGCCCGGGCCCTGCGGCTGGTTTGGTGGCTGGGCGAGCGGCCATCAACCCAGCAGACCAGCCATGGGAGGACGCAGTCAGGTGGGCGCTCAATGGATGCCCTTTGCAACACCCTGCCACGTGCAATGTGCTGATGTGATCCAGCTGCATGGGCACCTCGGCTGCCCACTTGACCCTCTTGCCCCCACATACCCCAATCTGCAGGGCGCCGCTGGTGGATGCTGCACTTCACGCATACGCCGGCCTCAGCTCTGCAGCCTGGGCGCGTCAGCAGGCTGCTGCCTTCCCCCACCTGGCCCAGTTGGTGTGCTCGCCCAGCAAAGGTGTGCGTCGCGCCCTGCGATCCCTGCTCCAGCAGCAGGTGCCGTCTGTGATTGCGGCGATGCAGGCCAGCGCCGCCAGCGGCACCGGAGGCCTGCAGTGACTGTGGCAGTTCAGTGCCTGTGGCACAGCCCAAGCACAGAATATAACTCGTTTGGTACATCAATGTGACAATCGGGTGAATTTGGGGGCCAGGATGAGGATGGCAGGAGGGGGGCATCCTGAGCCGGCCTGTCCCTTGCGCACGGCTGGCGGGGTTTGAGTAAACCCCACGCTGGAGCACGTGCGCCGCCTATCTATCCGCAGTTCCGGCGCTACAACACGCATCAGCCCTTGGACTACAGCTCGCCCGGTGTCCGGTCAGGTGTTCCTTGTGGCGAAGTGCGCTTCACGGTAAGGCAGCTCGCCGCGAAGAGCGCCAGCCTCATAAAGTCGTTTTTTTGCGCCTGGGGTGCCGTGCGCTGGCACCTTGGCTGTCGGAAGAAAACTTTTTCGATGCGCCACCCAACCCTAGTGGCTTTGCTCGTTGCACCCCCGCTTGCGCCATGGCAGCGCCAGCCGTGTGTGTTAAGGCGGCGAGAAGCCGCGTTGCAGCCAGAGCAGCTGCCGCTGCTGCCGCCGCCGCCGCTCCCCGTCCAGTCGCTCGATTTTCCGCGATCCTGTCCCACTGACGCCCCGTCTCTGGTCGATCCGACCTGGCTGCATTTCATCACTGTGAGGCTGCTTGTTCCCAACAGTAGGCCCAGCTGCCACCCTGTTGCCGCAGAACAAGCCCCTTGCCTCCCCGAACAGCAGCAGCAGCCATGGTCAAGGTCGCGGTGTACAGCGAAGACAATGCCGCCCCCCTGGAGATGCACAAGGCAAGTGATGCACCAGCCAGCAGCAGCGCGCCATGGATCCAACCTATCACAGTGTGGCGCCTAATTTAGCTGGTGCAGGCACCCATGTTGCATTGCATGTGCCGCTCACCGTGCCCCGCAGGTGCGCATCGTGCAAAAGCTCAACCTGAAGCCGCTGGAGGAGCGCATTTCGGCGATGGAAGGAGCGGGATATAACACCTTTCTGCTGCAGAATGTCGACGTGTTTCTGGGTAAACAGGGGAAGATGCTGCAACACTCGGTGCTCTGTGGGTTGCACGCACTCTGCGACAGTGCCGGGGCCGCGGCTCTGTGGCTGGGTTGCAAGCATTATGCAGCAGTGCCCGGGCCTTGGGGCTGTGAGCAGGGCACATATGCACATGCCGGATTTGTCTCTGCTGCATGTTTCAAGCTGCTCATGCTGCCCATCACCCCTGCGCCCCAGACATGCTGACCGATAGCGGCGTGAACGCAATGAGTGACCAGCAGCAAGCAGCTATGCTTGTGGCAGATGATTCCTATGCCGGCAGCGCCACGTGAGTGATTTACGGGCAGTTTGATGGGGTTGTTGCTGAGACATCACCAGTGTAGAGCCGACGGCTTGGGGCATGCACATGCAGCAGGGCTGCTAGCTTGCCATCGCCAGGCTCGTCACAGCTCCACACCACCGCTGCCACCTCCAAACAATGCATCGCTCGCTCACGCTGCACCTGCAGCTACACGCGTCTGTCGTCCAAGCTGGAGGACATCTTTGGGATGTCCTACTTCCTGCCCACCCACCAGGGCCGCGCGTGCGAGCACATCCTGGTGCGTGGTGTGGTGCCTGCTGATGCGCACCGCGCTGCTGCCAGCTGATGCGGTCTGCTCTCAGGTGGAAGCAAGGAACAAAACGCAAGGGTCAAACCGCTGCGACTGCAAACCATGGCGCAGCAGACAGCAATCGACCCTGCAAGCGCCCGTGCCAGCTTTGTTGCCCTCCATCCGCCCCACTGCTGCTCACAGGCCAAGACGCTGGTGACGCCCGGCAGCTGCGTGCCGATGGTGAGGTCCTTTGGGTTGGAATTGCCCCTGCCTCCTGATCCGCTTGCCTTGCAGCCCCTGCCACCTCCCTGGCCGCATCGCTGCACTGGCATGCGCACGTTGCTGCCTGGCGTGCACAATCACCAGCAACCTCATCTGCCGCTTCCCCCCTGCCCTGCTGCTCCATTCAGAACTTCCACTTCACCACCACCAAGGCGCACATCACGGTGCTGGGAGGCGTGGTGGAGGAGCTGGTGGCCGATGCCGGCCTGGTGGTGACCAGCGACAACCCGTTCAAGGTGGGAGAGGGGGGCGGCGCATGGGGGCTCCTGGGGGGCCTACTAAGCCACCCGTCCAGCGGTTGGCAGCTGCCTGTGTCTGCATGCTGCAATCAGCTGAGCGTTGTGCCTGCAAAGGTGTGAGTGAGGGCCTGCCTACTCGGTTTTATGTGGCGGTGTTCATTGTGGCACATGGTGCCACACGCTGCTGCCCTGGTGCTTGAGGCCGGCAATCACTGAGCCTGGCTGCTTACCTCCCTCACAACTGCTGCGCAGGGCGACATGGACTGCGAGAAGCTGGCACAGTGCATTGAGAAGTGAGGGGGGAGGGGCACACCCCGCTGTGCCCAGCTTGGTGGGCTACAAACGAGCGGGACTTTCTTGTGGTGGCGGTGCCCACCCTGCGCTACGCCCTTTGCATCCAGTGCCGACTGCCATTTCTGCGTCGGTTGGAACCGCCTCTGCCTCCCCTTCTGCCTCTCCCCAGGTACACGCCCGAGAAGATTGCGTTTGTGCGCGTGGAGGCGGGCACCAACCTGATTGGCGGCCAGCCCTTCTCGCTGGCCAACCTGCGGGAAGTGCGCCAGGTGCGCAGGTGCCAGTGTGCCTGTGGTTGCAGCCGGCGCCCGTCTGCACTCCGTAATCAGCCGCTGAATTGCCTCAATCCTGATGCTGCTGGGCTGCAGACGGAGCAGCATGCACTGCATGAGAGTAATGCCAGGGTCTGGGTGCTCTGCCACTTTGAGAGCTGCCGCATGTCCGCACCTGTGCCTGCACCGCAGGTGTGCGACAAGTACGGCTGCCTGCTGATCATGGACGCCTCGCTGCTGTCCGACAACCTGCACTTCAACAAGACGCGCGAGCAGGTGGGCAGCACAGGAGCGAGCAAAATTGCGTGCAGCGGAGCGTATTGCCTGGCATGGCGTGCACCGCAAAGTCACATGCACCTGCGCATTCTCTGAAGCCTGCTCACGCGCACCTCTTGCCCCAACAGGAGTGCAAGGACATGTCCGTCCGCGAGATTTCCCGCGCGTTGGCCGACCAGGTGGGGCGCGCTGCACGTCTGTCCCAGCTTGCAAACATGTCGGCAACAACATTGCCAGCAGCCAGTGTGGACCACGCCTCAGCTCCACGCTTGCCTGCCTAGCGGGCAATGCTGATGCCTGGCCCGAGTGCTTCACTGCACTCCCCTCCTGACCCTTCCCTCGGCTGCTCCACCCCCCTCTTCTGCCGCCCCAGTGCGACATCATCTACTTCTCGGCCCGCAAGCTGGGCTGCGCGCGCGGCGGCGGCATCTGCATCCGCTCCGAGGCGCTGTACAACAAGATGCGCCCGCTGGTGCCCCTGTACGAGGGCTTCCTCACGTGAGAGGGCTGTGGGGGTGGTGTGTGTGGAGGCGTCGAGCTGCGGCAGTGTGGCTGCTGGCATGCCGCTATGCGGAGCACATCCCTGGTGCATGCAAGGCATGCCGTGTGTGTGCTGGCCCCTGTGCACTACCCACACTGCGCGCTTTCCATGCCCTGCTCCTACCCCTTACCTCCGCCCTCCAACTGCTGCGCAGGTATGGCGGCATGAGCGTGCGCGAGATGGAGGCTCTGGCCATTGGCCTGGAGGAGACGATGGACGAGGACATGATCAGCCAGGGGCCCATCTTCATCCAGTGCGTGCCCTGGCGCCCAATGGGGATGGCAGGGATGCAGGGCATGGGCAGGACGACGCAGGACCCGGCAGGGCAGCAGCAGCGAGCAGTGCGCTGGCGCATGCCGCGCCCCACTCTGCCCCGCCCCGCTCACCTCTGCCTATGCCCTCTTGCCTCCTCTCTCCACAAACCAACCACAGGTACATGGTGAGCGAGCTGGTGAAGAAGGGCATCCCTGTGATCACGCCCGCCGGCGGCCTGGGTGTGCACGTGGACGCCATGCGCTTTGTGGACCACATCCCGCAGACCGAGGTGCGCCGCACGCTGGGTGCGGGAGTGCTTGGCGCCCTGCATGCAGGTTGCCCATGCCGCCCGGTTGCACGGGTGCATGGCGGTATGCATGCCGGCGCACCATGGCCGCCCCATGCCGGCGGCGGGCCAGGCGTGTCAAGGGTTGGAGCCCTGGAGCAGCTGTTCTGAGATAGCATGTACATTTTGTGCTTTTGCCTCGCAGTACCCCGCCGGCGCGCTGGCCGCCGCGCTGTACATCACTGGCGGCATTCGTGGCATGGAGCGCGGCACGCTGTCGGAGCAGCGCGAACCCGACGGCAGCGAGGTGCGGGTTTGGAAGGGGAGGGGGGAGGGGCTGGGGCTGGCGCGGCTGTCATTGCTGGGCACACCTGCTGTGCGCTGTGCACATCCCTGCCATAACTTTCGGCCTGGCCCGGCCTCCACCTGTGTCTCCGCGGCTCCTGCTCATGCCCACAGCCTGCACACCCCACCACGCCATTCCCTCCACCCCACCTGCCTGCCCGCCCCTCCCTGCCACAGGTGCTGGCCAACATGGAGCTGGTGCGCCTGGCCCTGCCCCGCCGCGTCTTCACCCTCTCCCAGGTGCGGGCGGGCGGGTCGGCGTGTGCAGAGCACGGGCCCTGCTGGCAGGCCAGACGGCCTAGCCGGTAGATGAGGGCAGCGCACGGAGGCACTTGGAAACTCAACAGTGCCCTATCCTACCTCGGCTGCTCCGCCGCATGCCCCGCCCTGCTCCTTTGCTTACCGCTTTTGCTGGCCCCCTTCCCTGCCCGCAGATCAAGTATGTGGTGGACCGCCTCGAGTGGCTGTACAACAACCGCCGCCTCATCAAGGGCCTCAAGTTCACCGAGGAGCCCGAGGTGGGGCGGTGGGGGATGGGGAATCAGCAGACGCAGGGCCACGGGAGCCTGTGCAGCCACCCGCCCATGGGAACCAGCCAGCCGCTGGCTTGCTTCGTAGCTGTTGCTGCTTGCTGCACTGTTCACGGGCCATCTGCGTGCCGCAAGGCCATGCTTACACGCAGCCTGAGGGCCCGCCCGCCAACCCGCCACCCGCTTGCAGATTCTGCGCTTCTTCTACGGCCGCCTGGCGCCCATTGACAGCTGGCAGGAGGCGCTGGCCGCCAAGTTCCGCGCCGACTTTGGCGATGCCCTCTGAGCTTGCTCGCCGCACGGCAGTTGCGGCACGCCGACCGCAGCCAGCCGCACAGATCCTCCGAAACCCAACGGCATGCACATGCGCCCAACGCCCAGCAGGGCTGGCCAGCCAGTGTCCGCTGTCCTGGGGCAGGCCACACAGTGCTGCATATATATTTTGTCCAGGCCGAGCGGCGGTTGCTGCATGATGATGATGATGCGTTTTCCCAACTGATTGATGCTATCAAACACTGGCTATTTTCCACACCAAGCTAGTTTGTTTGCCAACCCAAGTGGGCACTACTTTGGTGAATGTAAACTGCGACATCTACGAGGCATCAAGGATCAGAAGATCTGCAAAAACGCATGCGGGGCGGGCAGCTGTCCTGGCCGCCTGCTGTGCGTGCTGCGCTAACCCCGGGCGACGGGCCCTTTGCGCTGCTGCCGCCTGACAGCGGATCAAAGGCTTACATCCGTGTGCAACCACTCGGCCGCATATTTCAGCCCTCCTGCACTAGAGCTGTCGCACCCCCTCTGACGCAGCCGGCTGTTGCAAGCAGACCCGATCCTCGCAGCGCCCCTCAAGCTTTCTTATCGAAGGCCGTGTCAAGGTGCGCAGGGCGAGGCACAGGCGAGGCTGCGCGAACCGGCTGTCTGCCGGCTGTCAACAACCGCGGCTTACTTACCGCACCCCGCCCAGCCCTGCCAGCCGAGTTGATTGATCGGTTGGTTGATCGATGCAAATGCCCGCGGCAAACCTCCAGAGGCGTGGCCCCAACCGGCCAACCTGCCGCCCTGGCCCCACCGCCGCCCGGGTGCAGGATGAAGTCGGCGCTCCTACTCAGTGTTGCGCTGCTTTGCTGCGTAAGCGCCGCATCTGCGCGGCTGTTCTCCAGTCCGGAAGAGTGGAAGGCTCAGGCCCGCCGCAACCTGCAAGGTGAGCTGCAGGGCGATGCGCGGGCGGCACCACCGTTGGCCGACAGCTGAGCTTGTCAAGGCCGCTGCTCTGCTTGCTCGGCCGCTGCTCTGCTTGCCTCACAGGACGTGCACGCTCACTCTCACTGGCCTTTTTATCTGCTTGTAGGCTTGGACACCCATGGCCACGGCCATGAGCACAAGGGTGAGCAACTGATTGGGGGCTCGCTTGAGGGTGGTTGAGTGAAAATGTGTTGCCGCTTGGGCTCCGCGCGCTCTTACCCGTTGCTTATCCGGCGAGCCGGACGGGGAAGCAGGCTGCAGTGCAGCTGGCTGCTGCCAATCTCACTAGTCCATCAACCTTCTGCCCCGCATTGCTTGCCCCCCATCGTACTTGCAGGCCGCTACGGAGTGTACGGCCAGGGCCACGGCCACCGCTACGGTGTGTATGGCCAGGAGCACAAGCACCGCGGCTATGGCGCTTACGGTCACCACCGGCGGCTGGCCAGCATTGAGGCTGGCGCCACCCGTGAGCTCCAGGGTCTGACTCACGGCCACAAGCACCACGGTAAGCGAAGCTGGTGGGCAGCGGGCACGCACAAGGAGCTGGGCTGGCTGTTGAGCTGCGCAAGGAGTGCATCTACAAGGTTGCAGGGCTGGTTATGCAATGTCTGACCCCCTCGTGCTCGCCCAACACCCTGTGCAGGCCGCTACGGCGTGTACGGCCAGGGCATGCCCCACCGCTATGGCGTGTACGGCCAGGAGCACAAGCACCGCGGCTATGGCGCTTACGGCCACCACCGGCGGCTGGCCAGCATTGAGGCTGGCGCCACCCGCGAGCTCCAGGGCTTCTTCAGCCAGCGGCCTGAGCGCCCCGAGCACGGCCACAAGCACCATGGTGCGAGCCAAGAGCTGCCGTTGTGTGGATGGTCGCATGGTGTCAGGATGCCCTGACTGCACGACAGTGATGTGTGACCGCTTGTTGTGGTGGACGCCTGTCCAGCTCCCCGCTTTAACGTCGCCCTTACCCTCCTGCCACTCGCAACTTCCTGCCCAGGCCGCTATGGTGTGTACGGCCAGGAGCACAAGCACCGTGGCTACGGCGTGTACGGCCAGGGTGAGCCCAGCTGAGCGCCTTCCGTGGTTGCTTCTTCTCCGCTGACTGCCCTGCAAGTTGCCTTGGCGCAGCCTGCTACCATCCCAACCCTCTCTTCCTGCTATGCCCGCCCTTCAGCCGTCAAGACACACCCTATCCACTCTTGTTCTCCTCCTGCATTTTTCACTTCCTGCAGGCCATAAGGGCCGGTACGGCGCTTACGGCAGGTGGTAAATGGCAGGCCTGGCCACAGTCGCCGACTGGCTTGAAGACACAATGAAATATGGGGACGGCTGTTGCCTTCTGCGACAAGACGGAAAGAATGCACCATTCGATTCATTGACCTGATGTTCTTTCAGCCAGACTTGCAACAAAGTCGGCCCTGCGTCCTGTATCATCTCCTCTCCACCTCCACCCCACCTGCACTTGTCTCACCCCGCACCCGCGCCCTTGCTGACACTGCCGGCCAGCGGATACAAGCCTGGCCGTCCGCAAACCCCGCCATTCAGCTTGCGCCTTGTCTGCTGGAATGTGTGTTTTGCGGTGGCAAGGTCTGCTCACGCCATGTGCACAGCGGGCTGCCTCCCTTGCGGTTCTGCCTTGCCCACTTGCCACAAATGTTAGAGTGACAGTGTGTTATTTGTTTTTCAGTCACCCCAGCGCTGCTGCTGAAGGAGGACACAGCAGGCAGAACTCAGGTGCCACTGCGCACGCGATTGCAGGCACATGTGCAGGTGTGGGCTGGCCTGCTGAGCACGGGTGGGCGGAGCCTGATTAGTGGCTGCCCAGCTCCAAGGGCGGCTGCTCAGTACTCCTCTTCCTCAACCGCCTGTGCGCCAGCAGAAGCGCTGGCTGCAGCAGGCGCCAGGCCGGCGGGGAAGTCGGCGGCTGCTGGGCGCGACGCGTACGAGTTGGCCTTGTGCTTGGGGGTGAACACAAAGCCGGGGGGCGCGGGGCCCAGCAGCATCTCGCTGATGGCCACCCTGCGGGGAGCACAGGCAGGGCGGGGGTGGTGCACATGACGCAGCGATCAGAACCGGGTTTCCCTTCCAGGCGTGCTGGGCATTCAGAGTAACGCGTTCTCATGACCTACAAGCTCCATGCCACTAGCACCACAGTGACAGGCCGCTCTTGCATCCCATGCCCTGCCCGCCTGCGCACCAGTCGGCGGCGTTGTCGCTGGCCAGCAGGGTCTCCAGGTCGGAGCGCCCCACAAACAGGGGGGGCCGGTGGTGCATGCGCTGCGCACAGGCGGGGGCGGCACAGGGCGACAGTGTGGCGGAGCGGAGGACTCCGACTTGCATCATAATGCATGCCACACCCAGGCGTCTCTGCACATCCCAGCGCCCTGCCCTGCTGGCCTCTAGCACATGCCTGCGGCAGGACTTCCATGAGGCCCACAGGGATGTAGCGGTGCGTGAAGGACAGCCACTCCAGCAGGAAGCGCCTGACGACAAGGGGAAGGATGGGGAGGGAAGCACGCAGGGCAGTCTATTGAGACATTGACTGAGGGAATGCACAGATGCAATACAAGGGAGATTACACTGCCGCTGGGCAGCCTTCCATATCCCAAAACTGCCAAGCGTGCGCGAGCGTTCATGGAAGCGCTGCCCATCCAGGCCCTGCCCATGCAAGCCCTGCCCCTAACCGAGTGCTCTCCACGCCGCGCGAGTCGCTGCCCCAGTGCTCCAGGCCGTAGGAGCAGAAGCGCTTGAAGTATTCGAGGCGCTCGCCTGCAGGCCGGCAAGCAGTGACATCAGTATGGGTGCAGCTGGAGCAGCATGGGCAGCCTTGCAGCGGCGGACCCATGCTTTGCACAGCCAATGGAGCTGCAGCAACAGAATCTCTTATTCAGCTTAAGATGCATGCCATGCGCTTGCCTGCGCTGATGTCCCAGTGCCGCCGCTCCTTGATCTCAGTGAAGAGCCAGGGCTTGATGAGGGCGCCCCGAGCAATGTAGGTGGTGGCCAGGCCGGGGCACTCCTCCAGGTGCCTGCGGGAGCAGCGCACAGGGCAGGTGGGTGGTGGGTTGCAGACAAACTGTGACAGGCAGCTTGCATGCAAATGCGGCAATACTTGTGGTCCCATTGCAAAGCCTGCTAGAAGAGCAATGGAGCTGCAGCTCAGAGCGGTCTGTCCACCCAACAACGGGCAAGGTATGCACCTGTAGTGGTCCTCAAAGGAAAACACGTCGCCGTTGCCGATCATCTGGATGCCGGTGCCCTCCGCAGCCTCCACGCACTGCTTGATGTAAGGCCAGTCGGCCAGCCTGCAGGGCGGGCGGGAGGGGTGGGAGTGGGCTGCTGCAAGCACGGAGGGCGCCACAAAATGGACCAGATGTCATAGAAACTTCTTATCATTCCAAGCCCGCCGTCCCAGGCCCATCCCCGCCACAGGCCGCCTCACTTGGAGTAGCGCTGCTCGCGCGTGCGGCCGTGGAGCGTGATGGCGGACGCGCCCCAGCCAGCGGCCTTTGGCACCAGCGTGTGCGCAATGTCCTGCCCGTCGTTGTAGCCCTGCAAGGTGCCGATCGCAGCGCGCAAACTTTTGTCAAAAGGAGCAAGCAGGTGGAAAGTGCGCCTGCTCGCGATGGGCCAAAGTGACCCACGCTGCTGCGCACGGCATGCAGCAAGCGCCTGAGTGGCGCACCTTGCGCATCTTGAATGTGAGCGGGCAGGACAGCTGTGTGGACATTGTGCGCACAATCTGCTCCATGCGCTGCGGCTTGAGCAGGCACGCCGACCCCGCACCCTTGCTGCACACCGGGACAGCGAGGCAGTATGCAGGGGTGAGTGTGTTGGTCAGAGGGCTTGCAATGCTGTGCTGGAGATCGGGCAAGCCTGTGCTGGCGCCCCAAACGAGGTGTGCTGACACATGACAGGTTGCTGCTGATATAGCCCTGGCTGCCAGTGGCACCAGCACACCTGCAGACCACATCAATGGGACATCCAAAATTGAGATCACAAAAGTCCACCGTGCACGTCTCCTCGATCAGCTGCGCATGGGGTAAAGACGGGAGGGGGCGGCGAGGTGTACATGTGGGCTAGGTGCAGGCCAGCAGGCAACCAGCGAAAGGCCCATCAGCTGCACTGCACACCACAATGAACGCGTCAAAGGCTGCAAAACGCATTTCCGGTCTGGCTGCCACAACTGCCGCCGCTGTGGGCGCAGCGCACCTGGGCGCAGCGTGCCATGGCATCTGGGTAGCCGCCGCACAGCTGCACACCGAAGCAGTCCTCGCTGGGGTGCCGCTTCAGCAGCGCCCACTCGCTGGGCTGGCCCTGCGGTGGCAACAGAAAAGGAGGCAGCATGCGATGACGACCAGGACGGATGCAGCGGCCGGGCATAAAGCGGCAGCGGGTTGTGCAAGACAAGGTAAAGCTTTGTACATCAAATGCCCTTGCATATATTGCATGATACTGTGGTACACCTTGCTGGAACGTTCATAGGCCAATAGGTGAACAATTCTGCTATGCATGGCCCACCTGTAGCAAGTTGGTGGCAAGTGCCATCTCGCCACACGTGACATCCGCTCCCAGCGACTTGCACAGCCTGGGGAAAGGCCAAAATACAACTTGTCAGTTGGCGTTCGAGCACCACAAGTAGCAATGGGGCTGTGCAGTTCGCCAGCAACCTGTAGCACATGGGCGCTTAGCAGCATGGGCGCTTAGCAGCATTGGCACCACTGGGCAGGGGCACATGATTTCAAACATCACTACATGACACACCCGATCCGCACGCTCCCTGGCTGTGGCCCCCTCACCGGCGGAAGGGCAGGTTGCCCACAGTGGTCAGGGGCGCCAGGAAGAGCTTGCCGCGGAAGTCCAGCTGCCGCTTCTCACGGGGGTGTGCCCTGCCCTCAACATATGTGCCATCGGCGTTGTCGGCAGCTGCACCGACAGTTGCTGGCTCAGGCACCGCTGCTGCGCCAGCCATCCCTGCTGCTGCTGCCTCCGACGCAGGTTGGTCAGCCGGAGCACCGAGCCCATCCACAAAGGCAGCATCGCCGCTGGCGCCGGCCGTCTCTGCAGCTGCAGCCTGCTCGGCCGCTGGGCTCACACCCTCCTCAACTTTCTGCCGCTTGGATGGTGGCTCCGCACCTCCTGCCCGCGCTGCCGGCGCTCCTGCATCTGCCTGCCCTCGGTCTGCGCTTGGGCCGTGCTCCGCCTGCCCACGGCCACCACGGCCACCTCGGCCGCCCCTGCCGCCGCGGCCGCCCCTGCCGCCGCGCCCCAGCTGTGTGTTGCGGATGCCCATGGAATCCAGCAGGGAGTCTGTTGCAGAGAAGTCGTACTGCTGCTTCCTGCGGCAGGTCCGGTCGTTCAGGTCAAGACGGTTAGCCAGCAGTCGGGTGACATTGGGCATTTGGGTGGAACAAGGTGGAGAGCACAGCTCTGCGCTGCACTCATCTGCTACCTGCCCACAGCGCCCACCGCAAACTACAGCACCCCACCTGAGCTTCAGCTGCAGCTCCTTGCTGAGCGTGTTGGCTGCCTCCTGCACAGGCGCCACAGCCGAGACCGGGAGCTCCTGCACCTGTCCCGGGATGCTGCCGTCCCTCCGCCACCACCCCTCCAGCTGCCCGCCTTGTCCCTGCTGCTCCTGCTGCTGCTCCTGCTCTTCACTCTGTGGCTGTGCCGCTGCTTCCTGCTGCTGCTGCTCAACCGGCTGCTGTTGCTGCTGCTGCTGTGCAGCCGCAGACTCTGGCTGGTCTGTTGTGGCCTGCCGCTCCACCACGTACTGCCGCGTCAGCGGGTCTGGGTTGGCGTGCTTGCTCGCCCAGCGGCATGTGATGCCATAAGGGCATCGCTCGGCTGCAGGCCACCAGGGCAAAGGAGGGCCGGCGGTTAAGAACAATTGGGAGCAGCTGAGCCCTAACAATGTTTGCAAACACTCAGGCGCACTGCCAAACACTCCGACGCGCAGCAAGCCGCCTGCTGAGTGCTCACCCGCGCTGAAGGGGCAGCTGCCCGGCAGCTCAGGTGGCTTTGTCTCCAGGTACGCAGCCACGTCATGGTTGAACCTGCAGGCACGATGGCAGGTGGGAACAGGGATGGCTGGCAGGAGTCGATTGTGCACTGCGGAAATGGTAGCGTCAGCCTGCTCAGGCAGCAATCCCAGTCCCGGCTGGGCACTACGTTGCGTCAGTCAACATCATCCGCCCTCCTCGCCTGCACGAATCGCCGTAGGGGCATTTACCCAGCGCAAACATTGTGCAGAGCTCAGCGGTGCTGAACCGGTGCTGAGCGCGGTCCTGCAGGCGGGCCAGGTGGGGAGGCAGCTTGGGATGGTCTGACAATTGCGCTGTCCACGCCAGGCCCAGGCAGCACGGTCAACATAACTTGTCCGGTTCGCCAGCTGGGCACCAGCAGGTGGCGCCCAAGCCGCTGCCACCTGCCGCACCTTCTTGGCCTGCTTCTTCGACTTGCCCTGCACCGCCTGTGGCTGAGCCTCGACGTTGGGCATGGCCTGTGTGGCTTGCAGTCGGCCGCCAGAGACGGCACCCACGTGCACACGTGCACCCACGCTGCGCACAAACTCCAGCTTGACCGGCGCCTCGCCCCACGCCGCCCGCTGGGCGGCGGTGTCCACCGCTGGCGGTGGGGCAGCTGCCGGCGCGCCGGCCGTCTCAGTGGCCATCCTTGGTCTGCGTAAAGCCACTGCTGGCGTGTACAGTGCGCCGCTCGCCCTGTGAGTCGCCCGGCAGGCTGGGGCTCGCTGTCTGGAGGCTTTGGCCGGCAGACCAACACGCAGATTCAAGCAGCCTGCGGCGTTGTAGCGCCTCCCATTCGAAGAGAGGCCCATGCATGCCACAGGAAGCGTGCCTGGCTGGCGGCGACTGGCGGCGGCGCCACGCGGCGCGCCGAGTGAATGCCGTCTGCCGAGAAGCTGCTCCTGGGCAAATCATGGATTGCATGCGTGACCATCTGCTCACTACAGGCCTACACATCGACCAACATGCTCAAGCTGTATTCCAGCTATTGCAGATCGACACCGCGCGACTTGACCAACGGGTGGCACGCCACAAGCTGCCTCCGCAAGGGCAGCTTCTGCATACTGCCTCGTTGCATCGGAGCTTTGACGTTCAGGGGCACCATGTCAGATGATATTGTGCTATGCCTGACCCTGTACAATTGCAGCTCGCTGTGCGAGCGTGCCGGTCAGGCGTTGGGGGCCGGTGGCGGCGGCGGGGCGGCCTGGCGGCAGGGGACAAGGACAGGCGGCGGCCAGGCCGCTCGCCCCTTCAACATCAATAAATGGAGGGTTTGCGCTGCGCAAACAAACAAAGCTGCAATCAATCGTGCTGCGGGGTGCTGCGCTGGGCAGGATCGGCTTAGCTGGGGGTCCCCGCCGGCTAACGCTGTGTCCCAACCCCCCGGCAGCTGTCTCCGAGGAGCCTAGGTGCGTGTGCGCATCTGTGAGCGGCCTCTGGCCCGGCGCTCGCCTCTTATCTGGGCGGCAGGGATGGCGGGCGTCGCGCCGGGACGTCTGGCGGCTTCTGGGCGGTTGCAGCTGACGCCCAGCGCCTGCCAGAGCTCGATGCTGAGCCTGCAAACCGCTGCTGGCGCCCCTGGCCTGCAGGAACCAGCCAAGATGCAGACCGTGGCGCTGTTCGGCTCCCAGGGCACCAAGGCAAGCCTCCTTGTTGCTACAAATGTTCGATGGCAGCCCTACAGGCCGCCAGGGCGCAGCCAGCACGCGCCCTTGCACCCCGGCGACCCACCCCTGTGCTCCCCACCCTGCTCTGCCACTGCAGCTGCTCAAGGGCAAGGGCACCGCCTCCAAGACGGCCGCCAAGCCCGCTGCCAAGCCCGCCGCCAAGCCGGCCGCCAAGCCCGCCGTGAAGAAGGCTGCCCCCTCCCGCGGCGGCACTGAGCGCTCCGGCGGCGCTGGCTACCGCCAGTACTCTGGTGAGTGCACTCCGATCGTCGATCGCGGGACCGCCAGGAGCTCCTCGGCCGGCCTTATCTCGCGCAGATAGAGGCTCGCTCGGCAGCGCCCCGGTCGCCGTCTGCACTCGATCGATCACGCCTGATGCTCACAAACGCTAAAACCGGGCTGCAAGCGCGCCCAGGGCACAGCAGGCGACGGCGCCGCCGCTCCCGCCCGCCCACCGCCCGCCCTCGCCACCCGCCCTTGCAGGCGATGCCCTCTGGCTGCCCAACACCGAGCGCCCCGCTTGGCTGGACGGCAGCCTGCCCGGCGACCGCGGCTTCGACCCCCTGGGCCTGTCCCGCCCCGCTGAGTACCTGCAGATCGACGTGAGTGCGGCGCCCGCCGGCTGGGCAGGCGTCGCGGCAGCGTGCGACTCGTGCATGTGTCCAGGGTTGCACGAAGGCAGCCTGAAGCAGGGCCCATAGGCCTGCAAAGCCACGGCTTGCACGCGCCGGCAGCTAGTGCGCACCCCGTCTCCAGCCCCAAGCCGAGTGCTCTGCCGTGCGCCTCCTCCCCGCAGCTGGATGAGCTGGACCAGAACGCGGCTGTGAACAAGGCAGGCGGCGTGGTCGGCGCCTTCACCCCCGTGGCCGACCAGGTGTCCACCGACTCCCTGGCGCCCTACAGGTGCGGGGGGAATGTGCCTGCCGCCTTGTATGCTCAAGGCGGGAGCCGGCGGCATGTGCCGCCTCAGCTGCGCCGCTTTGTTTCGCTCACTGCACCTGTTGCAGCAGACCTTCCGTTCTTTGCACCACCTGGTCTGAAGCTGCCTGCCCTACTCATGCCCCCGCCGCCCTGCAGCGAGGTGTTCGGCCTGCAGCGCTTCCGCGAGTGCGAGCTGATCCACGGCCGCTGGGCCATGCTGGCGTGCCTGGGCGCGCTGGTGCAGGAGGGCGTGACTGGCGACTCCTGGGTGGCGGCGCAGACCCTGGTGAGCCGCTCGCTGCCTCTGTACTGTGGCCGGCTTGTGCGATGGCGGTGTGGCACTGGCAGCAGAGCAGCACTGGCTTCCGCACTGCAAAGCGGGCTGCCTTGCAGGCCTGTCGCTGGCAGATGCATGCCTGTTCTGGCGTCACCATTGCATGCCAGCGGGCCACCATTCGTCACACCGCTGGCCGCGCTTGTTTGTGCCGTCTTGCTGCCGAGGCGTGCCTGCCTACCTTTGCTACCCCCCGTCCCGCCGCAACCGCAGGTGTACAACCAGCCGCAGTATGCGGGCATTGACCTGCCCTTCGATATCTACACCCTGGCCGTCCTCAACTCCGTGCTCATGGGCGGCGTGGAGCTGTTCCGCAACAGCGAGCTCGACCCCGAGCGCCGCTGCTACCCCGGCGGTGAGCACAGACTTGCCGGGGCTTGCCTGCACACTTGCAACTGTGCGCAGCACACAGCGCGCCGTCATTGCAGATGGTGGTGGCACGCAGCTGGCCACAGCGCCTGCGGAAGCCTTGACTGCCGCAGCATCGCTCCTGTGCTGCACCGCCTTAACCCTGCCCCCGCCCGCCACTGGACTGCAGGCGCCTTCGACCCCCTGAACCTGGCGTCTGACGACAGCGAGCGCACGCAGAAGCTGCGCGAGGCGGAGATCAAGCACGCCCGCCTGGCCATGGTCTCCTTCCTGGGCTACACCGTGCAGGTGGGCCGGCCAGCTTGGGGCAGCAGCGAGGTGTTCCAGCAGGCTGTGGGGGAGCATCAGCGGTTGTTGCGCTGGCCAGGCCGTCCTGCTTCACCTGTTGGCTCGGCCATGCTTTGTGTCTGCCAGCTGTGAACAGCTTGGCTGGAATGCTGCACATGAATCATCGGGCCCGGATGCTGCTTGGCTCTGCCTGCCCACCCTGCTCACTGTCCCTCCCTGCTGCGCCCACCCTCGCAGGCCTGGTACACTGGCGAGGGCGCTCTGGGCTCCCTCAACAAGTTCGCCAACGGCTTCTAAGCAGCCCGGCGTGACGACGGCCTGGGCCTAGCGCCCGGCCGCTTTGCAGCCACTTGCAGCCGGCCCCTTTGCGGGGGCCACCCCCACCCAACACCCCTTTCATGAGAAGATTAACACCCTGCCATCGCTCCCTTGCTACGCCTCCCCCGCCCGTGCGCTCTCTGCATCGGTCGTTCTGTTTGCCTGCGGGCGCGCTTGCTCCCGGGCGCCCCGCAGATTTTGCATCTGCTCGCTCGTGTGCTGTCAGGAGTCAGCGGTTGTATGATTTCCTGTTGTAATTCGTAACGTTCCAATCCCAGAACGACCCAGCCACCCCATGCAAAGTGGCAGTGTGTGCACTTTGCGCCTGTGCATGGGCCACACCACACACGGTGTGCAAAACGCACGGTGCCCCTGCGCCGCCCACCTGCCATTGGTTTGTGTGCT
>VFQO010005141.1_pt1 | contig 53177 bp, 51 predicted proteins | sample 3512331 | NCBI WGS metagenome assembly VFQO01 (sample SAMN10412371, study PRJNA504923) | tailings metagenome | isolation source: Replicate 3 from Balatoc abandoned mine | place: Philippines: Itogon, Benguet | collected 2017-08-28 | reverse complement strand
AACTGAAAACACTAAAGGAGTGGGCTGATATTTAGTGCTAATCTACTACAGCCCCTATCTCTTTGTTTATCCGCGTATCTTAATGGTTGATGTGAAGACGGCGGAAGTGGTGATGGCGCGTGCCGCGCAACTGGAAAGTTCGTGGTCAGATGAAAATACAACCCGACGGACTGCCAAGAAGCTGGCCGATATGGTGAGCGAGATGTTGAACATTTTGCACGCGAATACAATACCAGACACCATATTGAATCATGCCAATTAGGGAGGATGGGACGATCCGACCAATATTTCAGCGTCAATAGGACAATAGACTGAGTAAGTCCTAGACCGGCAAGAATCCTGCCAGGATGTGTTTTTTTCATGTTGATGAATATAATTAGACTGCTTACTCGATTTTTCCACCATGAATGGCAGGATCTACCCAGGTAATGTCGGGCCGCATTTTATCCACGCTGGATTTCCCCAAGCCTTTGACATTCTGAAGCTCATCGATAGATTTGAATGGCCCATGTTTCTTGCGGTATTCAATAATGGCCTGTGCTTTTTTAGGGCCAATGCCAGGCAGTGTTTCGAGTTCCAATGCGGTAGCGGCGTTGATATCAATGCCAGCGCCAGCTGCCACCGCCGTTAAACTCAGCCAACACAAAGCAGCCACCAGCCATCGTTTTAGCATCGCACACCTTTATTCATCAGCGTCTTGAAAATTGTACTCGGATTTTAGTGCGCCGCAATGGCACTCAACTCCTGCTGGATAGCAGTCAGCGATGCCAGCGGGTCAGTTGCTTTGGTAATCGGGCGTCCTATTACCAGGTAACTGGCCCCCATCTGGATAGCATCCGTTGGTGTTACCACGCGCGATTGATCATCCAGACTCGCAGTGACGGGTCGAATACCCGGTGTCACTAAACAAAAAGTGTCTCCAAGTACTTTTCTTAGCAGGCTTGCTTCCTGCGCGGAACAGACCACGCCATCGAGGCCAGAAGCCTGTGTTAACGTAGCCAAACGCAAGACCTGATCCTCTAGCGGGTCATTCACCCCAATTTGCTGCAAGCTGGTCTGGTTCATGCTCGTCAATACAGTCACGGCAATCAGTAGCGGTTTCTGACCACTGCGTTCGACGCCTTCTCGGGCTGCCTGCATCATATCTTTGCCGCCAGAGGCGTGGACATTCAGCATCCACACGCCGAGGCGGCTGGCAGCTTCGCATGCCTTGCTGACCGTAGTAGGGATGTCATGAAATTTGAGGTCGAGAAACACACCGAAGCCCAGCTTTACCAATGACTCAACCAGTTGTGGTCCGGCAGTGGTAAATAATTCCTTGCCAACTTTGACCCGACACAATGCCGGATCCAGCTGATTGACCAACGCAAGCGCATCTTGTGGACGTGCGTAATCCAGGGCAACAACGATTTTAGGGTCACTCATACAGCACTTTCAGAGGGTTCGGACGGCAGGGATTCCCAGGCATTACAAGCGGGACATTGCCAGTGATAATGTTTGGCCCGGAACCCACACTGGCTGCACACATACGCGCTGCGATTACCAATCGCATATCGAATGGTTTGCTGAATGAGATGGGCATCCTGCGGGGTGTCGTCCACTAGCAGTCTGGCTTGCAATAATTGATCCAAGGTTTGCAGGCGTGGGTTCTTCACCAATTCATCACGTGCAACCTTGATAGCACCTTCTGCATCATTCTGGGCAATCGCAGCTTCGTACACTACATTGAGCAGGCTATGCAGCTTGTAGGTTTGCAGGTAAGTCTTGAGTAATTCAAGACCTTCTTCGGTTTTGTTCAGAACCCGGTAGCTAGCCAGCATTTTGCCGGCAATGAGGCCTAGATACTCTGGTTGCTGGAATTCAATACGCTTCCAAATGCCGATAGCTGTTTCATGATTGCCTGCCAACGCTTCCATTTCGCCCAGCATGACATTGGCACGCACGCAGTTCTTATTAGCATCGAGCGCATCATCCAGATGTTGACGCGCGGTTTCGCGGTCATTGCTCAGCAGGGTTTGTACGGCCTGCTCACAATGATACTGGGCAATTTCCTTGCGGAATGGAATACCAGAAACGCGCTCTAATTCTGTTGCAATTTCAACCGCTTTTTCCCATTCGCGCTCTCTGACATAGATTTCAAGCAGAGCGCGCAGCGCTGGCTGCTCATAGCGACTGTCATCCAGTGACTTGAACAACTCCTCGGCACGATCCAGAAGGCCTGCTTTCAGATAATCTTGCGCAAGCTCTGCCATCACTGCCAGTTTCTGTGGTGGCGGTAATTCCTTGCGATCCAGCAGGCTGAGGTGCAGATTGATGGCGCGATCTACTTCTCCGCGCCGCCGGAATAGACTGCCCAGCGCAAAATGTAACTCAAGGGATTCTGCATTGGCTTCCACCGCCTCGACAAAAGCTTCAATGGCTTTGTCGTGCTGATCAGTGATGAGGAAATTCAGCCCTTTGAAATAGGCTGCGGGCAACGCCGTTGATTCGGAAAGCAACTGTTTGATATCGACACGTGCAGCTAGCCATCCGAGTGTAAAAAAGAGGGGTAGGGCTAATAGCCACCAGTATTCAAATTCCATCATGATTGATTATTAGGTCTCAGGGTTCTGAGTTCTCGCATCAGGGCGAGGATACGTTTACGAAGACGGATAATGGGTTGCAGACAAAGTAAAATGCCGATCACCATACCGGCGAGGAAGCTGACCAGTAACATCAGTGAAAGGGGAGCTTCCCAGCGAAAGCCCAGATAGTAATGCAGTGCCACTGGCTCTGCATTCTTGATGGCAAAACCAAATAGAAGCAGGCATAAGACGACGAGAAAAAGGGCAAGCAAATATTTCATCCTGCTATTTTACCCAAGCTGTGCTTAAAGCCCTAATGAATAGGGTGTGGTGACGGGCAAAAAAAAGCCGTCCAATCGAAACTGGACGGCTGTCATCATTCACAAAACAACATTACTCTGCGAGATCAACGCGTTCACGCAATTCCTTACCGGCTTTGAAGTGCGGTACATATTTCTCAGGGACTTGTACCTTGGTGCCGGTTTTCGGATTGCGACCAAGACGCGGTGGTCGATAGTTCAAACTGAAACTACCAAACCCACGGATCTCAATACGTTCTCCAGTGGCCAGATTATCCGACATGGAGTCAAGGATGGTTTTTACTGAAAGCTCAGCATCCTTGACCACCAGCTGTGGGAAGCGGGCTGCCAGATTGGCAATCAGCTCTGATTTTGTCATGGCTTGATTGCCTTATTCGTTGTTTTTGCCGTCGAGTTTAGCCTTCAACAGTGCACCAAGATTGGTGGTGCCTGCAGTACCTGCATTTTCTGCACTGAATTTCTGCATGGCATCTGCTTCGTCAGCTTGATCCTTGGCCTTGATTGAAAGGTTAATGGTGCGGTTCTTGCGATCCACGTTCATGATGCGGGCCTCAATCTCCTGGCCTTCTTGCAGAACGCTGGCAACATCAGTGACTTTCTCCTTGGAGATTTCAGATGCACGGACATAACCTTCAACTTCATCATCCAGTGTAATCACTGCACCCTTGTCTTCGATTGCCTTCACGGTGCCCTTAACAACGGCACCCTTGTCATTGATGGCAACATAAGCGTTGAAAGGATCGCTATCCATTTGCTTGATGCCAAGTGAAATGCGTTCTTTTTCAACGTCAATGGCCAATACCACGGCCTGAACTTCATCACCCTTCTTGAAGTTGCGAATCGCTTCTTCACCGGTTTGGTTCCAGGACAGGTCGGACAAGTGGATCAAACCATCAATGCCGCCAGGTAAGCCAATGAATACACCGAAATCGGTAATGGACTTGATCTGACCGCTTACCTTGTCACCCTTCTTGTGAGAGGCTGCGAAATCATCCCATGGGTTGGCTTGACACTGCTTCATACCCAGAGACAGACGGCGACGATCTTCGTCGATTTCCAGAATCATGACTTCGACTTCATCGCCCAACTGTGCAATCTTGGCTGGGTGGACGTTCTTGTTAGTCCAGTCCATTTCAGAAACGTGTACCAAACCTTCGATGCCTGGTTCGATTTCAACGAAAGCACCGTAGTCGGTCAGGTTGGTCACCTTGCCGAACAGGCGGGTGCTGACTGGGTAGCGGCGGCTCAATGCCACCCATGGGTCATCACCCAGTTGCTTGATACCCAGTGAAACACGGTTCTTTTCCTGATCGAACTTGAGGATCTTGGCTTCAACTTCTTCACCAACGGTCAGCACTTCGGATGGGTGCTTGACACGGCGCCATGCCAGATCGGTGATATGTAGCAGGCCGTCGATACCGCCCAAGTCAACAAATGCACCGTAGTCGGTGATGTTCTTGACGATACCCTTAACTACAGCGCCTTCCTTCAAGGATTCCAGCAGTGCTTCACGGTCAGCGCCCATGGTCTCTTCCAGCACGGCGCGACGGGATACCACAACGTTGTTACGCTTGCGGTCCAGCTTGATCACCTTGAATTCCCATTCCTTGTTTTCAAATGGGGTGGTGTCCTTGACTGGGCGCAGGTCAACCAACGAGCCTGGCAGGAAGGCACGAATGCCGTTCACCATGACAGTCAGACCGCCCTTGACACGGCCATTGACCATGCCCTTGATAATGCGAGCTTCATTCATGGCTTCTTCAAGATCCAGCCAAGCCTGCATCTTCTTCGCTTTGTCGCGGGAGAGTACGGTAGAACCATAGCCATCTTCGAGCTTTTCGATAGCCACTTTGACGAAATCACCAACGTTGACTTCGATGTTGCCTTGATCATCACGGAACTCAGAAGCGTTGATTACACTTTCGGACTTAAGGCCAGCGTTGACAATCACGAAATCGGAATCAACAGAAATGACTTCAGCGATAATGACTTCGCCGGAGCGCATTTCCTGACGTGCAAGGCTTTCCTCGAACAGCGCGGCAAAACTCTCGGTTGAGGAAGATGGGGTTGTGGAAACGTTAACCATTAAAAGTACCTAGATAAACCCACCTGGCGGCGGGGAAAAGTTAATTAAAGCCATGAACCTTGGGTGTTCGTGGCACCTAAACGTACAACAAAAATTTCTAATTCAGTATTGTTACAAGAAACTCATGCATCATGCCGTGATCAGCACCAGCAAGTTTGCTGTGTTCAGGTTAGACAAAGCTTTTCTTTGCAGCCTGAATTACAAACTCAACCGCCTCTTCTATGGAGCGCTCGCTGGTTTCGAGTAAAATTGCATCCTGACATTTAAGCAATGGCGCTGAAGCACGTTGACTGTCTCGCGCATCGCGTAATTGCAAATCATGCAGAATATCTCGTAGGTTAGCACGCTTTCCTTTTTCGATCAACTGCTTATAGCGTCTTTCCGCGCGAATTTCGGTACTTGCTGTCAGAAATATCTTGGTTGTGGCATCTGGGAACACGACAGAGCCCATGTCACGGCCATCTGCCACAAGGCCCGGTGCCTTGCGAAAGCTGTGTTGAAGTGCTAATAGCGCTGATCTGACTTCTTGGTGTACTGCCACTTCAGAGGCGCCTTTTCCCATTTCCTCGCTGCGCACTTCATCGCTGACATCCTGATTATTCAGCAGAATCCTGTTGTCTTGGAAAACAATATTCAGTGACATGGCCAGTGTGCCGAGTTCGGCTGCATCCTGCCAACTGATGCCAGATTGTTTGGCGGCCAGTGCAACCAGACGGTATAGCGCGCCGGAATCCAGATAGTGATAGCCCAACAAGCTGGCTACGCGCTGGGCGACGGTGCCTTTGCCTGATGCGGAGGGGCCATCAATGGCGATAACAGGTGCAGCAGTGTGATTATTCATAAATAAAAACTATCAAATGTTTAACTATAATCAATTTGAACTATATTTGACGATTTGTCATGATGGCTTCCAGCACATTCATTGGAGTACATCATGGCGAAAACAGCAAGTTTTGCAGTGGTTCATTTCTCGGTTGCATTTGCCGTTGGTTATGCGTTAACTGGCAGTATGGCAGTTGGTGGCGCCATTGCCATGATTGAGCCTGCCTGTAACACGGTGGCTTATTTCTTTCACGAGAAAATCTGGCAGACCATCGAAAGGCGAACATCTGCCGGGCTCGATTTTTTTCATGCGGGGTAGATACATGACCCTGTGATTATTGCCCTGCGCGTAGAAGAATCTGCTGGAAACAGGTGAAATAATCCGGAAATGTTTTGGCAACACAATTCGGATCATTGATGACAACAGGTGTGTTGCCAAGGGCAACCAGCGAAAAACACATGGCCATACGATGGTCATCATAAGTGTCGATGGTGGCATTGGGCGTCAATGCTTCAGGTGGAGTGATCGTCAGGTAGTCTTGCCCTTCTTCAACCACAGCGCCCACCTTCCTGAGTTCGGTCGCCATGGCGCTTAGCCGGTCGGTTTCCTTGACGCGCCAGCTGGCAATGTTACGTAGCCGAGTCGTTCCCTCAGCAAACAACGCTGCTGTGGCGAGTGTCATGGCAGCATCAGGGATGTGATTGCAATCCAGATCAACCGCCTTAAGCCTGCCTGCAGGAGCGCTGCATTCAATCCAGTTCTCGCCGAATCGAATATTGGCCCCCATGGCGGTCAGGGCTTCGCAAAATCTTACATCGCCCTGAATACTGTCTTGTCCAATCCCATGGACCCGAACCGGGCCGCCGCCTATTGCTCCTGCGGCAAGAAAATAGGAAGCCGAGGAGGCATCGCCTTCGACGGCCAAATGCCCCGGACTCTGATAGTGACTCCCTGCGGGAATAGCAAAACGCTGCCAACCTTCACGCTCAACCATGACTCCAAACCGGCGCATTAAATTGAGTGTAATTTCAATGTAAGGCTTGGAGATCAGTTCGCCAATGACCTCAATTTGCGCGTGCTGATTTGTTAACGGCATGGCCATCAGTAAAGCTGTCAAAAACTGGCTGGATACATTGCCACGGACTTGAATCGGCTTTTCCAGATCGATGTGGCCGGGCTTGATCGCGATAGGGGGGTAGCCCGGGTTTTGCAAATAGCTGATATCTGCACCTGCCTGCAACAAGCCATCGACCAGATCGCCTATTGGACGCTGGTGCATCCGCGGCACGCCGGAAAGTTGGTAATGTCCGCCCATGAAAGCCAATGCTGCGGTCAAAGGGCGAATCGCTGTACCTGCGTTGCCCATAAAAAGGTCAGCTTGCCTGTTGGGAAATCGGCCATTGGTGCCGGTGATTTCCCAATCGTGCGTGCCAGTTTGGCGCATATCAACCCCGAGCGCCGTCAGCGCTTCCAGCATGCGGCTGACATCGTCAGAAATCAGCAGGTCATGGATTGCTGTGGTGCCGTCCGCAAGCGCGGCCAATAGCAAGGTACGGTTGGAGATACTTTTAGAGCCAGGCAGTGTGATTTGACCTTTGGCACCAATGGCAGGCGCTAATGCAAGGGATTCCATGGATCAGGGTTTTCTTTTGGGTTGATGTGCCCAAGCGTTCCGCGCTTGGCTGGCCCGTTCGAACAGTGCTTGCAGTCCTGCTGAATCCTGCTGCGCGAGCAGATTGCGGAGGGCCTCAAGCGAGTCTCGGTAAGCGTCGATTTCTGTGAGAAGTGCAGTCTGGTTTGCTAGGCTGATATCTCGCCACATTTCGGGCGAGCTGCCGGCAATGCGGGTAAAGTCTCGGAAACCACTGGCTGCATAGTGAAACAGCTCTTTTGCATTCTGGCGTGCTGCAAGGTTTTCAACCAGAGCAAACGCCAGCAGGTGCGGTAAATGGCTCACGGCAGCAAAAATATCATCATGGTGCTTTGCAGACATTTCAACCACCTGTGCACCTGCAGCAGTCCACATGTCATCAATGGCCGCCAGGGCTTGCGGAGCAGTTTCAGCCTCGGGCGTGAGCACAACGGTTTTGCCACTAAACAGGCCAATCCGGGCGGCAGTCACGCCGCTTTGTTCAGCGCCGGCAATCGGGTGGCCGGGCACAAATCTGGCAAAGTCGTCTTTCAGTATATCGCGTGCATGCGCAATCACATCCGACTTGGTACTTCCGACGTCCGTGACGATGGTGTGGGAGGGAAGGTGTGGTGCGATGGACGCAAGAATTGCAGCGGTTTGTGCGACAGGTGCAGCGATGATGGCGATGTCTGCCTGTTGGATGGCGTCTTCAGCAGAACTTGCGGCAGTATCAATCACGCCCAGATCAATGGCTGAATCCAGGGTTTCGCCAGCTCGTCCGAGGCCGGTAATATGGGCATCTGGGATGGCTTGTTTTAGCGCTAGTGCCAGTGATCCACCGATCAAACCTACCCCGAATATGGCGAAATTCTTCAAAACAGCGTCACCCTGCCAAAAATCGAAATTGTAACATGTACGCTTCAGTGGGCTGCATGCACACGTGAGATGTCAGCTGGGGGGGGTGAAAGCAAGAGCGGCGTCTTGATATGCACGATAGGCAAATCAAAACGCCGTTTGCTGGGAGATGACACTGAATAAGATGCAAACTTGTGCATATAGTTCAGCGCCTCTAAAAATTTATTCTATCGACATCACCTGCCACTCACCATCAATCAGGATTTCGATTGGCCTGAAATTAGTCTTGTATGACATTTTTGGGCTTTCCTGTATCCAGTAACCCAGATATAGGTAAGGTAGGTGCAGCGTATTCGCCCATTCAATTTGCCATAAAACGTTATAAGTGCCATAGCTGCAATGGGTATCATCGGGGTCATAAAAGGTATAGACGGCGGAGATGCCATCACGGACAAGATCCACGACGCTGACCATCTTTAATTGATCGTGTTCGTGAAACTCAATCAGCATGCTGTCTACATTACTCTGCACCAGAAAGTTGCGGTATTGCTCTTCTGAATCCGGTGATTTGTCTCCCTCGGCATGCCGCGCGAGTTGGTAACGCTGGTACAACTGAAAATGTGCTTCATGAAATTCAAGCGGCAACACCTTGGCTGCCAGATGCTGATGCTGTTTGTAAGCACGTCGTTGGCTGCGACTGGGCTTGAACTGGCTGACTGGGATTCTGACCGGGATACATGCCGAGCAGTGCTCACAATGCGGACGATAGGCAAACTTGCCACTGCGCCGAAAACCAAGTTGGATCAGTCCACTGTAGGTGTTGGCATCAATCAGATGATGCGGGGCTGCAATCAGCGATTGGGCGAGTTTGCCCTCTAGATAACCACAAGTATAGGACGTGGTGGCATAAAATTGTATGCGTTGTAATGGGGCATCGCTGGGCAGGGTCATGTTTGGTGGACTCCAGACTGGGCAGTTAATTCCTGGACTGCATGCAGAAACTGTGCACGTGGTATTTCGCTAGCACCCATGGATGCCAGATGCTCAGTTTTCATCTGACAATCAATGAGTTTGACGCCTTGTGATTGCAATAGCCTGACCAGCTGGATCAGGGCAATCTTGGAGGCGTTGCTAACATGATGAAACATGGATTCTGCAAAAAACATGGCACCGATGCGCACACCATAGATGCCACCCACGAGCTTGTCATCCATCCAAACTTCAAGGCAATGTGCATAGCCAGCCGTGTGCAATCCTAAATACGCGGTGATCATATCTTCTGTAATCCATGTGCCATTCTGGCCTGGTCTTGGTGTGTTCGCGCATGCGCGAATCACTTGTTCAAAGTCGTGATTCACACGAATTTCATAGTCCTGTTTTTTCAGGCGTTTATGCATCGAACGCGAGACTTTCAAGGCCTCAGGGTAGAACACCATGCGCGAAGACGGGCTCCACCAGAGTATCGGTTGGTCTTCATTGAACCAGGGGAAAATGCCATGTTGATAGGCGTCAAGCAGGCGTGAAATCGATAAATCGCCACCAATAGCCAGCAGACCGTCAGGTGTATCAAGTGCCTGATCTGTGGACGGGAAAGGACAATCATTGCCGAGTACGGCAATTTGTCCGCCTGGGATTTGGAGATAGCGACCACTCATAATCTAAGGTGATGGGCTGAGCGAAAGTGTGGGCTGGCTGTGAGTGATAGTACAGCTGAAAACCTCACAATGAAATGGCCTGCGCAGTTTGTCTCAGTAATCGCTGAGTTGCCAGCTGGCTTGCTTCCAATTTTTGTCTGGCTGGTAGGTCAATACCCAGGCAGCTACTTCATCCGCCGGCATTGGGCGGGCGATACCAAAGCCTTGTGCAATATTACAGCCCATACGCAATAGCTGTACGCCATGTTCTGCAGATTCCACGCCCTCGGCGATAACGCTACGACCAAATTCGCGGCTCAGGCTGATGACGCCGGCAATCAGGGCGAGATCATCGGTATCGTGCAGCATATCTCTGACAAAGGATTGATCAATCTTGATGATGTCAATCGGCAGGCGGCGCAAATAGGTAAGGGAAGAATAACCCACGCCAAAATCATCCAGCGCAAAGGTAATGCCCAGCATGCGACAGCTTTGCATTACTTGCGTGACGATGGAGATGTCTTCAATGACGGCTGTTTCTGTGATTTCCAACTCCAGTTTGCTGGGGCTGACCTCAGGATAAGCATTTAACAACTCAGCCAGCCGCACGGCAAAATTGGGCTGCATCAAGTGACGGGCGGCAATGTTGACACTGACTGGGATGTTCAGGCCTTCCCGCTGCCATGCGCTCATTTGCCGCATGGCTTCCAGCACCACCCACTCACCCATCTGAATCACAAAGTCAGTGTGTTCAATCTGCGGCAGAAAATCATTGGGAAGCCGCAAGCCAAGTTCTGGATGCTGCCAACGAATCAGGGCTTCCATGCTGACAACCTGGCCGCGTTGCATATCCACTTTGGGCTGATAATAGAGCTTGAACTCGTTGTTCTCCAATGCAGCTTCAATGCGCTCGCGTTCCTGGCGTTGACCACGCGTAAATCGATCATGCTCGGCATCAAACAGATGATAGCCACGTCCGCCATTCAGCTTGGCCTGATACATGGCGTGGTCTGCATGGCGTAATAGGGTGTCCGCCGTTGAATTGTCGTAAGGGAAAATGGTATAGCCAATGCTGGCGGAAACGAGTGCATTTTGACCATCAATTTCGAAGGGCATATTGATCATGTTGAGCAGCCGCCCGAGTGCCATTTCACATTCATCCACCGATGCAAGTCCGCAAAGCAGCATGGCAAACTCATCCCCGCCCATCCGTGCGATGGTGTCGGTTTCACGCAGACATGAGCGCATACGATGAGAAAACTCAACCAGCAGTTGATCACCCGCTTCGTGCCCATGGGCGTCATTGACTTCCTTAAAATCGTCCAGATCGAAATAGCACACTGCCAGCAATTCGCCGGAGCGCATGGTGTGGGCCAGTGCCTGCTGAAGCCGATCGGAGAGCAGGGCGCGATTGGGCAGTTGCGTGAGCGGGTCATGGTAGGCCATATGCTCAAGGTTTTCACGGTGCGCCATGTCCGATGTGATGTCAGAGAACACCCCGACATAATGGCTGATCTCATGGGTGTCTTCATTGCGCACAGCAAAGAGTCCAAGCGAGGCTATATAGACCTCACCTGTTTTGCGACGATTCTCGATTTCGCCTTTCCAGTCACCGGCTGAGGCCGTGTTCTGCCATAGGTAATCAAAGAAATGATGCTCATTGCAGGCAAAGTCAAGATCAGCAGGGGTTTTGCCTATGGCATCCTCACGGTTGTAGCCACTGATTTCACTAAAGGCTGGGTTGATCTCAAGAATATTGGCATTGGCATCAGTAATAAATATGCCATCGTGCGCGTGATCAAAGACGCTGGCAGACAGCCGCATGCGGTCGGCATTTTCTTTCAAGGCATTGACCATTTCACGCAATTTTTTGCGCATGGAAAGCACGTTGGCCATCAAGGTACCGGGTTTGGCTCGCAAGCCATCGCGTTCCAGATTGCCACTGGAAATTTTCTGCACGACTTCAATGGCAACCGCGGGATCACCGCCTATCGGATCCAGCACCAGACGGCGGAGTTGCCAGAGGATAATGGCAATCAGGAGAATGCCGAGCAGGGTGGATTCGCTGATGACAAATAGCGAGTTCGCCCAGCCAAGTCGAAGCGGGTAGGCGACCGTAATACGAAACCCCCATTTCTCCACCAGATGCTCGACAAAATGCCATCCTGAAGGCCTGCTAGTGAGAACCTCTTTAATGACTGCGGGATCTTGGTGTTTTGAGGCAAAACGTAGATTGCCATATTCATCCTGAACACTGACAAAACCCGTTTGCAAGTAATGTGTATTTTCTACGCCTTCTCGCACCACTTGCATATCCACGGGGTAACCTACATACCAGATACCGATCAGTTCGCCAGCAGCATTCAGCATGGGGTCGTAACGGCTGATGTAGGGCGTACCGAGAATATCCACCACACCGCGAAATATCTGGCCTTGGCGAATGGCTTCGATGGCTTTGCCTTTGGGATCAAGCATGGTGGCGACGGCGCGATGGCCATCTGCCATCATGACGTTGGTACTGATCCGGTAAAAGCCATCGTCGTGTTTAACAAACAGTGTGGCAGTGCCGCCGAGGTCACGGCGGATGCTATCTACCAGTTCAAAGGTTTCTGATTGTTCGGCATCACCAAGTACCAGATTGGGTAGGGATGTGGCACCAATCTTGACGGTGCCCCGGATTGCGGGCGCTCCCAACTGTGATGCGCGCGTAAGTAGAAGCGTCATGGCGGCATCTGTCTGCTCAGTGACCAGGGTGTCGGTCACCTGCAGAAGTCGAGCAAGATTCTCTGCAAGTAAGTTTGCATCCTGCTCAATGCTGACCATTTGTTGTTGTGTCTGTTGCCAGGTCAGGCCAAAGGCCGCAACGATCAGCAGCAACAGAACTGGTAGCAGAAAACGCCAGAGCGTGGAGAGCTTGTTTAACATTTCAAGCGCTTATTTGGCATATTGGCATTCACAAGAAGGCGTTGCCCGAAATCTTGCTTGCATTTCAAGATCGAAAAGTGTGAAAACACGCTGCTTGTTAATCTAGTCAATTGTGAAGGGACCAAGATGCCAGTAATAGTGGTTGCATAGCCTTATCTTTATTCAAATTGGCTGCCCGGCTGATTATTTCATAGATAGTCTTTATATAACAGACTCCAGAAAGAATGATTTGCATGCATTGTCGAATTATTTTGGTCAGCACTGCAATCTTGTTTTGAGTCATGTTGAATCCAGAGTAAAATAGTCAACTTATTGAATTCAGAATCTTCTATGCAAATTCAGCGACACATCCATCAGTATCGGCCCTACTGGGCTAAGCGTTTCGGTATTGCACCAGTGCTCCCGATGAGTCGGGCAGAAATGGAAGCACTGGGCTGGGATAGTTGCGACATCATCCTCGTTACCGGTGACGCTTACATTGATCACCCAAGTTTCGGCATGGCACTGGTTGGACGCTTGCTTGAGGCACAAGGTTTCCGTGTGGGTATCATTGCGCAGCCTGATTGGCAATCTGCTGATCCTTTCAAGGTGCTTGGAAAACCGAACCTGTATTTTGGGATCACGGCGGGCAACATGGATTCCATGGTCAACCGCTATACCGCAGACCGCAAGATCCGTTCCGATGATGCCTATACTCCTCATGCAGAGGCTGGTAAGCGACCAGATCGGGCTGTGCTGGTCTATTCGCAGCGTTGTCGCGAGGCCTATGCTGACGTGCCTCTGGTGATTGGTAGTATCGAGGCGTCCTTGCGCCGGATTGCTCACTATGATTACTGGTCTGACAAGGTGAGACGGTCCATCCTGATTGATTCCAAGGCAGATATCCTGCTTTATGGCAATGCAGAACGCGCTTTGGTGGAATTAACACACCGGCTGGCGGCAGGGGAAAACATCAGTGAAATTCAGGATATTCGTGGTACTGCCTTTATACGTAAAGTGGTTCCAGAAGGCTGGCTGGAAGTCGCCTCAACCCAGATGGATAGGTCGGGTCAGGTGGATGCACACATTAATCCTTATGTGATGCAAGTGGCAGAAGGGGCCGCTTGCGCCAGCGATGGGCAGCCGGACACCGCTGGTCTGGGTGAAAATGTGAAGCCGCTGACACTGGTGCGTAAAGAGAAAGTGCCGAGAGCGCGTCAGGTGGTGCGCCTGCCTGCTTATGAAGAAGTCTCTGTGGACCCTGTTATGTATGCCCATGCCTCCCGCGTTTTGCATCTGGAATCCAATCCAGGAAATGCACGCGCGTTGATCCAGCGTCATGGCGATCGGGAAGTCTGGCTGAATCCGCCGCCCATTCCCCTGACCACACGTGAAATGGACTATGTGTATGACTTGCCATATGCCAGAAAACCGCACCCTGTTTACGGTAATGCACGTATCCCGGCATGGGAGATGATTCGATTCTCGGTCAATATCATGCGAGGCTGTTTTGGGGGTTGTACTTTCTGTTCAATTACCGAGCATGAGGGCAGAATCATACAAAGCCGGTCAGAAGAATCCATCCTGCATGAAATTGAAGAAATCCGGGACAAGGTGGATGGCTTTACTGGTGTGATTTCTGATTTGGGCGGCCCTACAGCCAATATGTATCGACTTGCCTGTAAAGACCCCAAGATTGAGCAGGCCTGCCGTAAGCTCTCCTGCGTGTATCCAGGCATCTGCGAAAACCTCAATACTGATCACTCAGCCTTGATTCAGCTATATCGCAAAGCACGCAATATCAAGGGCGTGAAAAAAATTCTGATTGGTTCAGGGTTGCGTTATGACCTTGCAGTAGAGTCACCAGAATACGTCAAGGAACTTGTCCAGCATCATGTCGGTGGCTATCTAAAGATCGCGCCTGAGCATTCTGAGGATAACGTGCTGTCCAAAATGATGAAGCCGGGCATGGGTGCCTATGATCGCTTCAAGGCCATGTTCGAGAAGTTTTCGAAAGAGGCTGGCAAGGAACAGTATCTGATACCCTATTTTATTGCAGCACATCCTGGGACGACAGACGAGGACATGCTGAATTTGGCTCTTTGGCTCAAGAAATACGACTTCAAACTGGATCAGGTGCAAACCTTCACGCCGACACCGATGGCCATGGCAACGGCCATGTATCACTCTGGTAAGAATCCATTGCGCAAGGTGACGGCGGACAGTGAAGATGTACCCATTCCGAAGGCTGGTGGAATTCGCCGCTTGCATAAGGCCTTTATTCGATATCACGACCCCAACAATTGGCCGATGCTGCGCGAAGCCCTGAAAAAAATGGGGCGGGCAGACTTGATCGGCAATGGCAAGAAGCATCTGGTGCCAGCCTGGCAACCAATTGTGCCGGTTAAAACTCGTCAGGGTAAAGCCGGGGGTCAGCCGCAATCGACACGCAGAAAAATCAGTGCGAGCCAACGACGTCCACGCTAATTTCCCTTAAAATTCAATACATTCGTATAATTTTTTGAGTATGCTTTTGTTGCACTGTCTGGCAGACAGCGCGCATAATGCATGCCATATGCAGAAACGCACATCCATGATGCAAATTGCAGCAGCCTTATGGCTGCTTTTTGTTGTTGTTTGTGTTTTACCCATGTCTGCACATGCTGCGGGGACTTTCCAACACGGGCAATGGCCTTTGACGGAATGCTTTGATGTCGTAGTCGACCCACAGAAGCAGTTCAGCATTCAAGATATGCTGCAGCCTGAGATTGCAGACCAATTTGCGCCCGCAAAATCTGCTGCGGGCCAACTCAATTTTGGCTACTCAACCGCCGCTTATTGGCTACGATGCAAACTGCAAGGGGTGTCTGGTGCGCATTTGCTGGAAGTCGCATACCCCGCACTGGATAAGGTTGAAGTTTTTATTCCCAGAGTAGCTGGCAACACCCAGTATTTGCTAGCGAGTGATCGCATCCCCTTTGCTGAACGACCTTATCCGCATCGCAATTTCATCTTTCCGCTGCAGTTACAGCCTGACGATGAAGCCCTGTATTTGCGTGTGGAATCACAAGGTACTCTGACTATTCCTGCCACACTCTGGCAACCAGAGGCTTTTCATCTGGAGAACCAAAGTGTTTATGCCTTGCTATCCATCTATTATGGATTTTTCATTGCACTCGCGCTGTATAACCTGTTCCTGTATATCTCCCTAAAAGATCGGGTTTATCTGGAATATGTCCTGTTTCTGGTTGGGATGGCAATCGGCCAGGCATCACTCAATGGCTATGGCAATCAGTATCTCTGGCCAGACTGGCCTTTATGGGGCAATGTATCCTTGCCCATCGGCTTCGCTATTGCCGGATTATTCTTTGCATTTTTCACGCGTTCATTTCTGGCGTTACCGCGTAAGACGCCAGTATTAAATCTGATCAATTGGGGATTTGTTGGCTGGTTCTCGTTGTCGATTATGATGTTTGCAGTTTCATACCCGCTGGGGGCAAAGGCCGTATCAATCGGTGGTTTGGGCTATTCCATATTTGGCTGCTGGGTCGGCGTTCGGTGTGTGCTGATGAAAAGTATCGCTGCACGCTACTATCTGGTCGCTTTAACCATGGTGCTGGTCGGTGTTGGCGTAATGGCTGCCCGCAACTTTGGCTGGTTGCCCACCAATTTCTTCACCATGTATGCGATGCAGGTTGGCTCCTCCCTTGACATGCTCTTACTCTCTTTTGCGTTGGCGGATCGTATCAATCGTATGCAGCGTGAGCGTAACCATGCTCAGAACGAGGCATTGTCCATGAAGCAGAAAATGCTTGAGGCCATGCAGCTGAACGAACAGGAACTGGAAAACCGGGTACGCCTGCGTACTTTTGAGTTGGAAGCGGCCAATCAACTGTTGATTGAAAACGAAAAGAACATGGCCAAGGTGATTCGGCAGGATGCGCTCACGGGTCTTGGCAATCGCATGGCATTGGATCACGATTACGATGCCGCTATTGCGCGTGCCAGAAGAAGCAACAAGGGCGTGGCACTGGCTTTGATCGATCTGGACGGGTTCAAGCCGGTGAATGACACTTACGGCCATGAGGTGGGTGATATCGTACTCAAGGAGGTGTCTGCAAGACTGCGTGCGATTGTCCGTAAGTCGGATGCGGTCATCCGCATTGGCGGCGATGAATTTGTGCTGATTATCGAAAACATGCAGTCCAAAGTTGACGTGCAGCAAATTCTCGACAAGATTTTGAGTAGTCTGATGACGCCCATGGATGTGAATGGTTTGCTGATCAAAATTGGCGCCAGTATTGGTGTGGCTGTATTTCCGGATGATGGAGAAAGCCTGCGCGATTTGCTGCATCGAGCAGACATGTTGATGTATGAAGCCAAGACGACTGGCGGCAATCGATACCGTCAGGCTGAAGTTGATTCGGCTTGATTGAACCAGACGACAGGGCGGCTTGTCTCATCACGTGCTAATAATTAGGGTGTGAACACGCCCTGATTGACCTCACTTAAAGGAACCCGCCCTTGACTTCATTGCTTCGTTTACCTGGATTTATCCGCACATCATTACTGGCCATTTTGATGCTTGCATTCATGCCACTCAGTCAGGCGACGGAGACTGGCTTGCTGTGGAAAATGGAGTCGCATAATGGCAACACCAGCTACCTGTTCGGCACCATGCATAGTGATGATCGAAGGGTGACAGACTTGCCGCCCGCAGTGATGCAGGCCTTGCTCAACAGCGATGTATTCCTGATGGAGACTTTGCCCCAGCCTAATCCTGCTATTTTCCTGATGGAAAATCATCGTCTTGATCATCTGCTGACCGAGCAGGAGTTTGTCCAGGTGATCAAGCTTGCTGATTTCCATTCCATGCATACCGATATTGCCACCTTGATGAAGCCCTGGTTATTGGCGGTTGTGTTTGATTTACCCAAGCCACAAACCCCTTATACACAAGACGCCATGCTGATGTCGCTTGCACAAGGAAAATCCAAAGTGATTCGCGGGCTTGAGACCACAGAAGAGCATTTTGGTGTACTTGATAGTTTTACGCTGGATGAACAACTGGTGATGTTACGCGCGGTACTGAAAAGAAGCGCTAAGGACAAGGAGCGGAATTTTGAGTCGCTAGTGGCGGCTTACCGCAGTGGCAATCCAGAAAAAATTGAAAAACTGAACGACAAAATCACCGGCAGCATTCTGCCGAAAGACTTGTGGGCACGTATGCGGACCAAGCTGCTGGATGAGCGTAATGTTCTGATGGCGGAACGTATTGCTGAGCAAGCCAAACAATCTAATCTGTTTGTTGCGGTCGGGGCTTCACATCTGGCGGGCAAAACAGGGTTGATCGCGCGCTTACGTGAGGCCGGTTATCAGCTCACCCCGGTAAATGCTGTGCAGTAAGCGATTTAGCAGCCTCCTGCGTGGCCAGCTTGAGAATATAGCTTGAAAAATCAGGATCTTCACCCTGCAACAGACGTGGCAAGCGCTTTCTAAAATCTTCCCGCCGGCACCACTCGCGCATGTAGTCCTCCCAAGAAAGCCACCGGCGCATCTGCTTTTTTGACATATCCTCTTCATAGCTCAAGAGGTAGGCCCGTTCAAACAACGAAATCAGAATTTCAAACAACACCAGTACGCGCTCACGTTGATCTTCCGAGAGGTTTTCTGTTTCGGTCTCAGAGCGCAACTTGAGGTCCGGGTTTTCCATCACCAATTTCAGAAAATCGGTATAGTCGCGTGTCAACAGCTGATAAACCTCTTCGTCCTCATTTTCACGCTCTTTGCGCTGTTCCAGCATGAAAGCGGCAATGGCAAAAGGCAGGCCAAAGACCGTCACAATGTAGCTCAGCAGTTCCCAAGTTTGCAGATTCATGCCAATAAGATACCAGTTTTAAATTGACAATGTGAAACCGGATCAGCTGACATTCTAAATGTCAGAGCCAGTAGGCCCATAACCTTGCTGCACGTTCCTTGATTTTCATCGCGTTTGGCCGCTTTTCCCAATCCTCAAGCCGGATGCGTTTTGAAGAAGCCAAGTCCTTCATGAACATCGCGTGCATCTGATCACCAAATTGCTTACCCAAAATCACAGCATTGATTTCATGGTTATGTAGAAAGCTTCGCCAATCCAGGTTTGTAGATCCAACGGTAGACCAAACTCCATCGACAAGGGCTGTTTTCGCATGCAGCAAGGATTGCTGTTCTTCGTATATTTCTACGCCGGCTTCCAACAACTCCGTATAGTAGGAACGTGATGCATAGAACACCAGATTGGAATCGGTTTTGCTGGGTAATATCAGTTTGACATCAACGCCGCGGGCCACGGCATCCTTCAATGATTGAAGAAACTGAGGGTCTGGAACAAAGTATGCATTTGTCAGATATACATGCGTTGCTGCGCTATTGATGGCGGACAATAGCGTGACATAGATCAGACTGAACTCGTCCTGGGGTGAGCTGCCAATCGCCCTGACCACCTGCTCACCTCGCTTGGCTAGTGTTGGTAGGTAGTTTCTTTTTGCAAGAGGCTCACCTTTTTGGTTTTCCCAAGTGGCAAGAAACATACGTTGGAAATCATTCACCACGGGCCCTGTAAGCCGAATGTGAGTATCGCGCCAGGGAATCGGGCCTGAAAAGACATGATCATCATCGGGGTCACCCCGCTGGCTAATGTAGGCGCCAGTGGAAGAGCCTTCAGAGTAAACGCTGCTGATATTGACCCCGCCAACAAAAGCCACTTCACCATCCACAATGAGCAATTTACGATGATCTCGCTGGTTCAGCTTGAGTAACTGGCTCACTTCTGAAGGTTTGATCGGATTAAATTCAACCAGATTGATGCCATTGGCGCGCATTCGATCAAAAAAATGCTGAGGTGTGTAGAGTGTGCCGACGCTGTCATATATGAGATTGACCTGAACCCCTTCCCGTTGCTTGGCGATCAGAGCATCGGCAAACTTATAGCCAATGGCATCATTGTCCAGTACAAAGGTTTCCATGTTGATATGGTCCTTTGCTTGTTGAATGGCCTTAAACATGGCGTCGTAGGTGGCTTCACCATCAATCAGCAGATCAACCTGATTGCCAAGCACCAGAGGGGTGCCATTGATGGATTCCTCCAATGCAAGGTGATGGTCAAAAATGCTGGTTTCCTTACCGGCATTTTTCTTGAGCGCGTTAATGATTTTCTGACTTTGTGCGTGGCTCAATGGGCCTTTCGATCCTTGTATCTGCACTTTTTTGTTGGAATTCATTGCCATGTCTGGATTCAATGTGGGCAAGCTTTTGCATGCGGATAGCAGCGCTATGCACAGTGCCGCAATGCAGCGGACTGTCAGGCTGAGGAAGTTTGTATAGGTGCCCGCGCTACAGTTTGCGAGTGCGGGGTACATGGCAGAATTGGAATAGTCGCTCATCTGTGGCTGTCGGGCAGGTTGGGTCGGCAGTTAGGTAAACATTTGGCAGACATGCTATTTTTTACCATGCTACCTTGTTTGGCATGCTACTGCTTTACATAAATAAGGGCATCGGTATCAAACCCCAGCGCCTCGGCTTCTGCAATCAGCTGTGCCTTGATGGGGTAGGGCAGCTGAGGCGTCCGCGATAGCAGCCAAAGATAGGATTTATCAGGGCCGGCAATCATGGCGTAGTGATAGTAAGTCTTGTCCAGTGCGATGATATTGTAGCCACCATAGAACGGACCAAAAAAAGATACCTTGAGTTTGCCGATGTCAGGAGTCTCAACAAAGTAGGCCTTGCCAACGGCCTCTTTCCACTTGCCCTTGGCCGGGTCAAAACCACGATTAATCACTTTGATCCCGCCATCATCGCGTTTGCTGTATTCAGCTGTCACCTGTTCCAGGCCGCGCTCAAATGAATGATCAAGGCGAGCAATTTCATACCACTTGCCCAGATATTGTTCGACCTGAAAACCATCAACGACTTTCACCCCTTCAGGGGTGCCAGTGCATGAGGCCATTAATAAAAGCAGGGCAATATAAAGATGTTTCATCATGATGTTCAGTGATTAAAGTGGACGACTATTCAGACGCTGCAGAAAGCGATCCAGTTCCGCTGCAAATGCATGTGTATCACTGGGTTTCAGCGCGGCTGGCCCGCCAGTTTCCACACCACTGCCACGAAGTGATTCCATGAAGTCGCGCATGGCAAGGCGCTCTTGAATGTTATGCACGGTATACAGCTCGCCACGCGGATTAAGTGCATATCCATGCTGGGCCAATACCTGTGTTGCCAGAGGGATGTCGCCGGTGATGACTAGATCTCCGGCTTGCATGTGAGAGACGATATGATGATCGGCGACATCAAACCCAGAAGGCACTTGCGTTGCGCTGATAAATGCCGATGGCGGTACCCGTAGTAAGCGATTGGCAACCAGCACAGTCCTGATTTTGCGCCTATCAGCTGCACGGTATAACACCTCCTTGATGCTGACAGGACAAGCATCCGCATCCACCCATATAGTCACTTCCGCTGCCAACTAGTTACCTGTTCCGCTGCCTGCCTCGATGTCCAGGCGGAGGTGAAAATAAGGGTGTTTGTGGCATGGCCTGATGTCTGGCCGCTTCTGAGAGATGTTGTTGCGGTTTTGAAGGCTTGGCAGTGGCTTTTGGTTTGTTGCGGCGGCTGTGCTTCGGCGCTTCAGCACCAGCTGGGAAATCATTCCTTAACTGTTGCGAGGGTGGTGATTTTTTCTGCTGGCGACGGCGATCTGCTTGTCTTTGGGGGCGCCTCTGTGCAGGTGCTTGCGGATTGGAGCGCGGGTCGGATTGCGCGGGCTTCTCACTTGGTACAAACCCTTCCACGATGACCCGTGGAATTTCACGTTTAATCAAGCGCTCAATACCTTTCAGCAGCTTGATTTCCTCTTGATCGACTAGTGAGATTGCAGCACCTGTGCTGCCTGCACGCCCAGTCCGGCCAATGCGGTGTACATAATCTTCCGGGACATTGGGTAGCTCGAAGTTGACCACTTGTGGTAATTGATCAATATCCAGACCGCGTGCGGCGATATCAGTCGCGACCAACACTGGCATGGTGCCATCTTTAAACTGTGCCAGCGCCTTGGTGCGGGCACCCTGGCTTTTGTTCCCGTGAATGGCTGCCGCAGCAATCCCGTCCTTGACCAGTTTTTCAGCAAGCCGGTTGGCACCATGTTTGGTGCGGGTAAAAATCAAGACCTGCTTCCAGTCATGGTGCCGAATCAGGTGTGACATTAAATCACGCTTGTGGCTTTGCGAAACCAGATGCACGGTTTGCTCAACCAATTCAGAGGTGGTATTGCGTCTCGCGACTTCCACAAAAGCGGGATTGTGCAATAGGCTATCAGCCAATGACTTGATGTCATCGGAAAAAGTGGCCGAGAACAGCAGGTTTTGACGTTGCTGTGGCAGCAGGGCCAGAATTTTCCGGATGTCACGGATGAATCCCATATCCAGCATCCTGTCAGCTTCATCCAGTACCAGTATTTCAACGGCGGCAAGATCAATGGTCTTTTGACTGACATGGTCAAGCAGTCGCCCGGGTGTTGCTACCAGAATATCAATCGGTTTTCTCAGTCGACTGATTTGTGGGTTGATACTCACGCCTCCAAACATGACCATGGACGTCAAGGGCAAATATTTTCCATAAGTCTGTACGGATTCACCAACCTGTGCAGCCAGCTCTCGTGTCGGGGTGAGTATCAGGCAGCGGGGTTTTCCTGCCTGCTTTTGTGACTTGGATTGCTGCAACAAGTGCAGTAGCGGTAATGTGAAGCCTGCTGTTTTTCCGGTGCCAGTCTGCGCACCTGCCAGCAAATCGTCACCTGTCAGCACTTTTGGAATGGCCTGGGCTTGAATTGGGGTGGGGGTGTCATAACCCGCATCCTGAATGGCGCGTAATATGGGTTCAGCCAATCCAAGATTGGCAAAGGATAATGCATTGGTCAAAATTAAACTCCTGCGACGGCCATTTGCATAGGGCAATACCAATCGAGGCAGACGACAATGGGGATCAAGGCAATAGGCGCCGTATAACGGCTTGCGATCATGATCGGGATAAGAGAAAAGATCCGCTGCAATGATTGGTGGAATGCAGGGAAATCAGATTATACGGTGATTATGATGGAACGTCAGCAGAATGCGTTGATGACATTTACGTTTGCTTACAATTTTACCGGATGATGAAATATTTTAATTACATCATGCGCTTACAATGGGATCCAATTGTTCATCTCCCTTATGACAATTGATTGGGTCGCTGAATTGCGAATCTACTCCTTAACCGCCTCTCCCCGGGCGGTTTTCTTTTTTTAGCGCTTTAATTCTTCAGATTCCAAAGGCTTTGCGCCACTATTGGCCATCCAGGCAAATAACGAGGATCGCATCGCCTCCTCTACCGTCATATTGATGGGTTGTAACCATTCGCGTGGCACAAATACGGTATAGCCACCAATCATGTAGCCCATCGGTAAGTAGACGGCAACCCGATTCTCCTTGCTAAAACCTTCTGGAAGCGTGTCCAGATTCTGGCGGGTAATCAAGCCTACCATTTCCAGTGCCTGCCCCGGGATTCTCAACAATACTACCTGTTGCGCAACGGTACTCTTGTTGGGTGAAAAGTAATCGGCAAAATTCTTCAATGAAGAATAAATGTTCTTGATGACGGGTAAGTTGGTAAATGGCAGCTCCAGCCATGAGAGCAGCTTGCTGGCGAGCGGATGGGAGATCATGAAACCCAACAGAATAATGGCACCTATACCTAACACCAAACCCAGGCCCGGCAGATAAAAGTCGCCGATAAAAGGGCGTATCCACCACATTGCAAAGCTCTCTGACCATGTCAGAAATACGTACAGCAGGTAGATGGTCAGCCCCAGTGGCAGGGCGGCAATCAAGCCACGAAAGAAATATTGATACAGGTGCTTGATCAACACGGTCTCCTGAAATAATGATCCTGACTTCACTTTGCCTTCAACAGAGGACAGCGCTTAGACGCTGATCTTGATGCTGGTCATGCCTCTGGCTTACTGCCTTGATATAACGCTGCCAATTCCGCGTCTGTTAGCCAGCGCCACTGGCCCGGTGCTAGCGTATCCGGTAGTTCCAGTGGGCCAATGCGTATGCGCTCCAGTGCTTCAACTCGGTTGCTCACAGCAGCCAGCATCCGTTTCACCTGATGATACTTGCCTTCTGCCAAAGTCAGATGAATCAATTGATCTTCAATTTTTTGGCAATCAAGTGCTGCAATTGGCGCGGGCTCATCAACCAATTGAACGCCCTCGCGCAATGCGCTGATTTGTGCTTCGTTTACGGGATGGCGCGTAGTCACGGCATATACCTTAGGGACTTTCCATTTGGGCGAACTCATACGATGTATGAATTGCCCATCGTCCGACAACAGTATCAGTCCAGTGGTATCTTCATCCAGACGGCCGATACATTGTACCCCACGCGCAATCAGTGGATGCGGCAGCAGTCTGTAAATGGATGGATGATGCAGTGGTTTGTGTGAACACTCATGGTGAGCCGGTTTGTGTAGCATCAGATAGGCTTTGGCGCGGTAGTCCCACGGCTCATCCCGCACGGTAAACTGCAGGCCATCCAAATCAAAGCGTGTCGACGGATCATCACACAGCATGCCATTGACGGAGACTTCACCGCTATTGATCAAGATGCGGCAGGCCTTGCGAGACCCAAACCCCTGCGCATGCAAGATGCGCTCAATGGATTGTTGCATCAGGGTAATGGGCTGGTCTGGTTGGGGTCGCAGGCTGATTGCACCCATTTGCCTTGTACCTGGGTGGCTTGATTAATCGGAATGCCTTCGCGTGTTTCACCCTGTAATGCACCGCGACCACTAAATTGGGTGTCGCTGTTAATGGTCATTTCAAAATTACCTCGTGCCTTGAGTTCGCCTGTGCAGACAATGTCCCCACTCAGCTGATTGCCTCTTTTTTGATAATTATTCACTTTGCAGGCATCCTCAGGTCTTGTGTAATGATCTATAGGATTTTCAAGCGTTGCTTGTTCGGGCGTGACGCACTGTTGCACGACCATGGCCTTGCCGGGTTTGAACGGTAGTTGAATGCCAAATTGCTCCAGTTGTGCCAGGTCTTCGTCAGAAAACTCCGGAATGCCGGCCATTTGCATCTGTAGCGTCACCGACCACAAACCGGGTTTAATCGGCGGTTGTGTGGCTGCAAATAAGGTGAGTGGGGGGAATAGACAGACAGTGATCAAAGCAGCAAGTCTCATGCGCACCTCTTCATTTAAAAATATACTGCTCGCAGGCAACTTGGAAGTTAAGCATATTATAGTTCAAGCCGCATAAGCAGTTTCATATGTCCTGACCAAACAGCCGCAGGCAAGTTGCATCAAGGCATTAGTGAATCCTGATCAGCGTTGCTGGGTGCAGGTACAATGAGTGCGTTGTAGACTGGTTGCCTGTTGCTCAATATCCGGGATATCTCATCAAGATCGGTGCATCATTTTCGCAATAGCCTTTTGGACGCAATACGCATGACATTCAAACATATCAGTTCACGAGATAACACCTTATTCAAGCAACTTAGAAGCTTGGCTACTTCAGCTCGCGAAAGGCGACTGGCAGGTAAGATATTGCTGGATGGGGCGCATCTGGTTGAGGCCTATTTCAATACTTTTGGAATGCCAGAAATGCTGGTGATCTCCGATGGCGATTGTGGTGCCGATGTATTGCGCTTGCTGGAGCAGATGGGGGATGCCCATGTGGTAACAATGCCAGTCAGTATGCTGACAGCGCTGTCGCCAGTGAACACCCCGACAGGCATGCTGGCGCTCGTCAAGACGCCGCAATTACCCATACCGAAAACGCCAGCATTGGTGCTGATGCTGGAAAATATTCAGGATCCAGGCAATCTTGGCAGCATGCTGAGAAATGCGGCTGCTGCTGGCGCTGATTTGGTCTATCTCTCGGAGGGATGCACGGAAGCCTGGTCACCCAAGGCTTTGCGCGGAGGCCAGGGCGCACAATTTGTACTGCCGATCATTGAGCATGCTGATTTGCTTGATATGGTTAAAAATTTCAATGGCACCTCCTATGCAGCTGTCATGCACGGTGAACCGCTTTACAAACAAAATCTTGGCGGCAATGTCGCGTTTTTAATCGGCAATGAGGGGGCTGGTTTAAGCTTTGCGGTTGCTGAGGCAGCATCGCGTCGCATCACCATTCCGATGCCGGGGAAGATTGAATCACTTAATGCTGCCGCGGCTACGGCCATTTGCCTGTTTGAGCGAGTCAGGCAAACCCACTACTGAGGTTTGTTGTAACGATTGCGTCGATGACGATCAAAGCGTTGTTTGCGCAGCAATGTGCGCATGTGCCACATTGCATGTGCGAGAAAATAAGCCAGTATTCCGCCTACAACTGCCATGATGACAATCCCCGTGACGAACGGTAGTCCAGCATCACGCAACCAGGTAATAGCGCCATCCATCCAGCCAAACCAACCGCTGTTAATAATCACGTCATCTGGGTTGAGTTTGACAGAGTCTGCGATGACATCGGCATGCCTTGAGCCAGTGCCTCGACCCAGTACAAGAAGGCCGAGGCGATAAGCTGCCCAGTAAACTGGGGGGAAAGTAATGGGGTTGGTGACCAGTGTAGATACGGTGGCAACTGCAATGTTGGCTCTGAAAACTACGGCACACACGGCTGCAAAAACGATCTGCCCGAATGGGATCAGAAAGCCAAAAAACACGCCAATTGCAGCTCCACGTGCAACGCCATTTCGCTCAAGTCGCCATAGCTGTGGATCGTGCAGATGCTCGCGTACGGGCGCAAGCCAGCGGGACTCAATAATGTCCTTGCGCGTGGGAACCCAGCGTGAAAATTTGAACGGCATTAAATGGATGCAATCACAAAAGGTTCACTTAATGACGGCTATGGGATGATGGCAAGTTGAATTCCGCGGCAAATAGCTGCTCTGAGTCGACCTTGTCGAACAGATACTGTTTGTTACAGAAATCACAATGCACTTCAAGCTCACCGCGCTCCTCGATAATACTAACGACTTCTTCTTTACCCAGCATGCGCAGCATACTGCTGACACTCTCTCGTGAGCAAGTGCAATTAAATCGTACAGCCTGCCCATCGAACAATCTGACATCTTCCTCGTAAAACAACCGGTGTAACAGTTGGTCTACAGCCAGTTCCTGCAGTTCCGTATGTTGTACTGTGCGGGCCAGATGGTTGAAACGACCCCATGCGTCCTCATCGTCTTCTGCCATATCCGGCAGCTTCTGCAACAGCATCCCAGATGCGTATTGACCATCGCAGGTCAGCCAGATACTGGTTTCAATCTGTTCAGAGCGTCGCATATAGTTTTCCAATATCTCGGCGATACTGTTGCCTTCAATGGGTACGATGCCCTGATAGCCCTCGCCGCCATCTTTGGGATCAAGCGTGATCATAAATTGACCATCGCCAATCATTTCCATCAGTGAATTATCGGTCAGATCTGCTGAGAATTTAGCTGTGGCACGCAAAGTGATTTCATCGCGATCTCGTAGTTTGCAGCATTCAACCACCAGCAGTTTCAGGGCACCACGACCTTGAATCTGTAATATCAGTGCGCCTCGCATCTTCAGCGTGGCGGTGAGCAGCACGCCTGCAGCCATCAATTCTCCTAGTGCTTGTCTCAGGACAGGTGGGTAATCCTGATTTTGCAAGGCAATCATGAAGCTTTGATGAAGATGAACGATGTTGCCGCGAATGGGCGTGTTCTCAAAATGAAAGCGAAATAGGGTGTCGCGGTCTTGCATAACGAATAGAAAAATCAAACCAATATCATAGCACCGGGCATGCATTAAAACATCTTGAATGATTGGACAGGCTGCAAGCAAATAACAATCTTATTGATAATTATTCTTATTTAGATTATTATTTATAAAAAATTCACTCTAGGGAAAAACAGGGACGATGAAACAATCTGCATATCAATTCAATCGGGGACAAAAGGTCATAAGCAAGGCCTTTGGTGTATTTGTCTGCACTTCTATCCTTTCTGGTATCTCAGTCGCTGCTATGGCCGACACGGAAAAGAAAATTGTTGAATTACCCACCATTGATGTAATCGGTGATGGCCCGGATGCGATTTCTAAACAACCAGGCGCTGTGGCGATTATCGATAAAGAGCAGCTGAAAATCATGCAGCCATTGTCCACACAAGATGCCTTGAAGTCTGTCACCGGCATCGTGGTGCGCGAAGAAGAAGGTTACGGCTTTATCCCCAATATTGGCTTACGTGGTCTTAATCCAAACCGCAGTCAGAAACTGCTGGTGCTTGAGGATGGTGTGCCCGTTGCACCAGGCCTGTTTTTGGCTAATGAATCCTACTACAGCCCTAGAATCGAGCGTATGGACAGTATTGAAGTACTGAAAGGCGCCGCGGGCTTACGCTATGGACCTACTACGATTGGCGGTGTCATCAATTACAAAACCAAAGCACCTGAAGATGGTGTGAAGCTGACAACCCGTATTGGTAGTAGGGATTTTAGACTATTTGGCATTGATGCTGGTGGATCATCTCCGTCAGGTGAAGCGGTGGGCGGTATCAGCGCTATTACATCGCGTGGTGACGGTTTCAGAAACAACGGGTTTGATCTGACTGATATTGTGGCCAAAGGTGGTATGCAAATTAACGACAATCAGTATCTGGGTGTTAAATTCTCTTATTATGAAAATGAGATTAACACCTCTTACGTTGGATTGAGGCCAAACCAGTACCGGGATAACTCGAGAAGAAATCCTGCCCCTGATGACTATTTCATCACCGACCGTAAATCGTTTGATGTGAATCATGAATGGCAGATCAGCGACGATGTCACACTCAATACACTGGTCTACTGGAGTAATCTGCAGCGCGATTTCTGGCGTCGCGATGTAGCAAGCAGAAGTGCTGATGGCACGACATTTGTTCAGTGTGGCATTGGTAGTTTCTGTATGACTGGCCGTAACCGTGAGTTTGAAATGTTCGGCCTCGATTCCCGCTTGTTCGTCAACCACCAGACCTTTGGCATTAAGAACGAATCCGAGATCGGCGTGCGAGTACACCGCGATACGCTGAGTAACAAGACTGTTCGCTCCAGAACTGACCCCCAAGCGCGCTCAGGTGAGCTGACAGGGGACGAAACCCAAACCGCCCATGGGGTTGCGTTATATGCACAGAATCGCTTTCTCATCACTGATGAGTTCGCCATTACCCCAGGCTTGCGTGTTGAATCCTACAACCAAAGACGCAAAAATGAGCTGAATGGCGTAGGCGGTACAGCGAACAACACTGAAGTGATGCCTGGACTTGGCGCTACTTGGCAGTTTGTGCCTGATGCCCAACTATTTGCTGGAGCGTATAAAGGTTTTTCACCCGCAATGGTGGCCACCGCCATCTCTGGCGGCGGTGTGGATCAGCAATTGGATGCAGAGAAGTCCACGAATTATGAAGTCGGTATTCGTGGTCAGCGTAGCCGTCTGACCTATGAAGCGACTGTATTCCATATGGACTTTGATAACCAAATTGTTAACCAGGCTTTGTCTGCAGGTATTAATGTTGCAAACGGCGGTAAAACCTTGCATCAAGGTTTGGAGGTCGGTTTGGGTTATGAATTGGGTAGTGGTTGGAGTGTCGACGGCAATGCCACTTTTATTCCAGTTGCTGAATTCAGAAATAACAGCTTGGGTCCGGTGGGTAATCGCATCCCATACTCTCCAAAGTTCACCAGCAATCTGAATCTGAATTACAAGCTTGGTACTTTTAGGGCGAATTTGGGCGCATATCATGTCTCAGAGCAGTATGCTGATGCTGCGAATACCAAGGCGCAGAATGTCGATGGGCGACTGGGTGAAATCCCAAGCTACACGATCTTTAATCTGAATGCCTATTATGATCTGGATAAACATTGGTCATTATTCGGCACAGTGCGTAATCTGACCGATAAGAAATATATTGCCAGCCGTAATCCCGATGGTATTTTCCCGGGTGTACAGCGCAATATTGAGGTTGGGGCCTCTTACAAGTTCTAACAACTATTTTTACTCACTTGTGGCTGATCATACTTGACGCTAGGAGCAGAACGATCGATCAAGGCGTGTAAAGGTTACAAAGTTAAGCATTAAAGAAGACCGGCATCATCAGCCGGTCTTTTTTATGGCTGAAAATTCACGGCACCAATGTTGGGGATGCTGAGCAAATTCCAGTGGTGAAATGCCCAATACCATTGCTCATCCAAGCTGGCCTTTTGCAGGAATTTTGGAGGCTTTTGACCTAGGAAATTCAGAGCTTCCCACAACTCTAACTCAGGGCTGATACCAACCGCCTGAGCGAGCGTTTGTTTGCTGAGCTTTTCACCTTGCTGGTTTACAGCAACAGGAATGTGCGCATACGCCACAGTAGAAAACTTTAGCAGCTGTTGCAGGTGGATCTGCCGTGACGTGGAGTCCAGCAGATCTGCGCCACGGACAACGTGGGTAACTCCCTGATTGGCGTCATCGACGACTACCGCCAGCTGATAGGCATAATAGCCATCGGCCCTTAACAAAACAAAGTCGCCAATATCGGTATCCAGATGTTGCGTATGTATGCCCTGAATTGCGTCAACAAAGGTAATTGGTTGATGATGTGTGATGACGCGCCAGGCCCGCGGTTGCTTACCCTCAGGCAGCCCATTACGACATGTCCCTGGGTATACTGTCCCTTCAATCCCTTGAATGCCAGAGTCCGCAATTTCCTTGCGTGTACAACCACAGGGATAAGCCAAACCAATATTTTTCAAATGATCCAAAGCATCTGCATAATCCTGTAGTCGCTGACTTTGGTACACCACTGGGCCATCCCACTCAAACCCAAAACGCTCTAATGTCTTCAAAATATCATCTGCAGTATCCTGGCTACATCTGGGTTCATCAATATCTTCAATTCTAAGCAGCCATTCACCTTGTTTCGATTTTGCTTCGAGATAACTGGCAACTGCAGCTAGCAGGGAGCCGAAGTGTAACGGACCTGTGGGCGATGGTGCGAAACGACCACGGTAAAGCATTTAAAAGTACTCAGGTTGCAGATAGGGGGGAATGTGCCAGCTCTGAAGCTGTTTGCCGAGTAGTGTCAGGTGACATTCCAGCCGATCTGCGCCGTTGCTGCTGACTTCAAAGTGATAGGTGCGCATAATATTCAATCGACCACGGGAATTACGGGCCAGTTTCCAATGTCTACAGGAAACAGTTTCATCCAAAAGTTGCAGGCTCCAGCGCTGGGCAAGTTCCCGTCCAGTCTGTACGGCAGTTTCACGTGCGGTGATACTTTCCAGCCACAACCAGGCAGCAGCTAACATCAAGAAAAGCAATAGTATTTCTAACATCGGGTTCCAGACATTGCAATTGCATCACTAAAGGGCGGCAGTAAGGTGCCGATATAAGATGCAATATGAATAAAAACAGTCGCATCATGAAGCAACCTACGATGACCATGCAAGCTAAATTCATGTTGGCGAAATCTGGTCTTTTTAACAAGCCAGATGATCTAGTGTAAGACAAAGCAGATTTTAATCCATGACCATGATGCAACATCAACGCGAACACGAGGCGATGACAGCCTATTTAAACCTTCTGGCACGCAAGGGTGTGGATCAGAGTGGCTTGCAACGTCGTGAGGCCTGTTTAGAGAAACTTACAGAATTGATTGCGACTATTGATTGTGATGGCATGGCTTATCGTGAGGCTGTTGAAGCCATGCTGGATAATATCGAGCGGCGCGAATGGCCGTTCTATGTCACGGTTGCGCGTGAGTATTTTCATTTCTGGGTCAAGGACTTCAAGTATATTGCCGCATTTACAAAAGATGCAGGCTTTGATATTGATCCGCTGGCGTGGATGCCGCCGGATGAGGATATCAAGACTTTATGGGCTCGCGCTGACTCTGCCACTTTCGAAACGACTGAAAATTGGTCCATGAAGGCCTACACACTTGCGCTGCGCCAAGAAGGCGCTGAGCAGACCGTTGTAGATACGCGGATCAAGCTGGTGAAGCTTTTGCTGCTGAGGTTGCGTGATGCGCCTGATAAAACCTGCAAATGTTATCGGGTTGCGGTCGACGCCACTATTCCGCTGTTTGCAAAACAGGAGACGCGCCGCCTGTTTTTCTGTGTGGTGCGTGAGTTTTATTACTTCTGGATAGGCGATCCCGATGCCGCGAGCCATATTGCGCTGCCAGCAAAGGCTACCAGTTACGTTTGACTTGCCTCACACAAGACCGGCAAGCCTAACTACGATTCAATCAATGTTTCAATCCGTTCGCAGAGCGTGCGTAATACCTTGATGCGCGCATAGTACTTATCGTTCGCCTCTATCAGATGCCAAGGCGAGCTGCCTGTGCTTGTTCTGTCCACCATGTCGCAAACAGCCTGTTGATAGGCCTCAGATTTATCGCGATTACGCCAGTCCTCTTCGGTAATCTTGAACCGCTTGAAGGCGGTTTTCTGACGGGATTCAAAACGTTTTAACTGTTCCTCAGGGCTAATTTGCAGCCAGAACTTCACCACCAGCGTCTGATGTTGAATCAGCTCTTCTTCAAAATCATTGATTTCGGCATAGGCCCGCATCCAGTCCTGCTCGCTGCAATAGCCTTCAACTCTTTCTACCAATACGCGTCCGTACCAGGACCGATCGTAAATCGTCAAATGTCCTTTACGGGGGAGGTGGCGCCAGAAGCGCCATAGATACGGCTGCGACTTTTCTTCATCACTGGGTGCTGCAATCTGCACCACTTTGTAGAATCTGGCATCAACAGCATGGGTCAGTCGCCGGATGCTTCCCCCTTTTCCTGCCGCGTCTGGTCCTTCAAATACCACCACAACAGCATGATCCTTGAATTTTGGGTGGCGGGTGATCAGATTCAGCTTGCCTTGGAGTTTTTCCAGTTGCGTCTCATAGCTCGACTTGCTCAATGACTTGGTCAAATCCAGTTGATTGAGCACATTCTGCTTGTCGGAAACAGGTAATAGTGCGGGTGCAGAAGCCTTTCTTTTGCCGTTAGTTTGGGAGATATGAGTCTTGATCGCATTCAGGATATGCTTTGCCACAGTCAGGTTTCGGTAATTGGCATCGTAGCCTTCAATCATGACCCATGGCGCGGAAGCTGTGCTGGTTTGCCGAATGACGTGCCCACTGACGCGGTGAAACTTGTCATAGAGTTTCTGGTGCTTGAGATCGGTTTCAGTCACCCGCCAGCGCGTTTCTGGATTTTTTTGAAGTAGCTTGAACCGCGCTTTCTGTTTTTCCTTGGATAAATGCAACCATATCTTGATGATCAGTGTGCCTTCATCTGTCAGCATGCGTTCAAAACGAATAATCTCATCCAGACGATTATCCAGTTCCGCCTTTTTTTGTTCGCCATAGACCCGAGCAAGAATCGACTGTGCATACCATGAGCCAAAAAAGATACCAATCTCACCCTTGGGTGGCAGGGCGCGCCAATAACGCCACATTGGCGGGCGCTCAGCTTCCTCCTGAGTCGGTTCGCCAAAGGCGTGCGTATTGATTTTGCGTGGGTCCATCCATTCATTGAGCAAGTTGGCCACTTCACCTTTGCCAGCGCCGTCCATCCCCGCAATCAGAATGATGACCGGAAACTGCCTGCTCTCAGCCAGATCGAATTGGATATCAAGCAGAGAAGCACGTAGCGCAGGCACTTCCTTTTTGTATTGCGCATCATCAATGGAGTGGCCAAGCTCTGCAGATTCAAACATGTTGCAACCTCATTTCTGTCGATAATCAATAGTGCACAACGGAGCGTGTGCTGTAAACCTGATGGGTTCTGGACACTGCCTGATTTTTGATGCTACATGTGTCCCTGTTACTGGTACTAGATTCGCTAAATGTATACGCGATAATGCCTAAAACCTTGGTCAGCAGCCATCTGCGCATGGTTTGCTGCCTGTGTCGTATGGGGGATAATGAAGGCATATAGGCATGACAACAAAAAGTGCCAAAATGTTTAACTTCCAAGGAAATCATCATGCATGGCCGGCCAATCAAAGCGTTCGTTTTTCTGACTTACTTGATTTTTTCGAGCGGCAGTTTGTATGCGCAATCTCCAGCTTATGGCGATAACATCAGTTTGAACCAGGCACGTGAGGTAGCTGCAGCAGCGATTGCTGAGGCAAAAAGACAGCAGTTCCGCATGGCTGTGGCAATCGTAGATACTGGCGGCCACTTAGTCTATTTTGAACGGCTGGACGATACCCAGACGGCAAGCGTGGATGTGGCAATTGCCAAGGCGAAATCAGCAAATAATTTCCGACGGCCCACGAAGACGTTTGAAGATGTCGTGAATGGCGGTAGAACGTCCGTGCTGGGTTTGCCAGGGGCGGTGCCAATTGAGGGCGGATTGCCCATCCTGGTTGGCGGTAAAATCATTGGCGCTATCGGTGTCAGTGGCGCGAGTTCTCAGGAAGATGGTGTGGTAGCTGATGCGGGAGTGCGGGTGCTTAAATAATGGTTGATTAATTAATACTTATTTTTGGCAAGCTACTGCAATCAAAAATACTAAAAGCGAGCCTTGAAGGGAGGATAGATTGATACCTGTTGAATACCTTGTGATTTATTTTGTGTCTTTAGGCATATGTTCGCTATCCACGATTTATAAAACCGTGAGTTTTAAAAATATGCTGTGTCGGCAAATCATGGGAAATATGTTCTGGAGCCTGGTGCCTGTGTTGAACACCTTCAAGGCATTATTGTGGTTGTTTACACTGGCCGCTGGCTATATTCGGGGTAAAAGGCAGGATCAATAACTGAAATCAATTGCTCGGTGAGATGAATGCGATCGAATGTGTTGGATGTCATGATGCGCCTCAGGATAGGCGCAACAACAAACGTGCTTAAATTTGTCCAATTTGACCAGTGCTGAGTCCCATGATTCGGTCAATAGCCAGTCTTGCCATCGCAAATGCACGCTGTTCCAGCAAGGCTTGCCGTTCTGCTTCATCAAATGGTAGGTAACGGCCACCGTGGGTCAATGAATAGCGAAGCGATTGATCCAGATTGCTGTAGGCAATCATCATGTCCAACAGTTTGTCTTCGTAAGTCAGGTACAAAGTGCGCATCATCTCTCCTCGACAACGTTTCCATTATCTTAACCCGATCCATGAGATTACAAGGTCTAAACAGCGATATTTTCGCTGATTAATTTGATGCACCAGCTTGCATCATCAGTATGTAATAAAATGCACTATAAATGTGCAATTACAATACAAGTGCACCATAATGGTGCAGTTTGTGAAGATTAAAAGGGTTTAATCTAATTAAAAACAATGGGTTATTGATTTGGCCTGGTTCTTGCACCAATTCAGCGAATTTGTTTTCTGGAGGAGAATCAAAAAAATGGAAGCATTACAATCAGCAGGAGATGTTTTGTTCGTGTTGCTGGGTGCCATCATGGTGCTGGCAATGCATGCCGGCTTTGCTTTTCTGGAAGTTGGTACTGTCCGCAAAAAGAATCAGGTGAATGCATTGGTTAAAATCATGGTGGATTTTGCCATGTCGACCATTGCTTACTTCTTCATTGGTTACAGTATTGCCTATGGTGTTGGGTTCTTTCAGGGGGCTGAGGCGCTATCGGCAAAGAATGGCTATGACCTCGTCAAATTCTTCTTTTTACTGACCTTTGCCGCTGCTATTCCAGCCATTGTGTCTGGGGGGATTGCTGAGCGTGCCAAATTTAACCCACAGTTGGCTGCGACTTTCGCGCTCGTTGGGTTTGTCTATCCGTTTTTTGAGGGCGTGGTTTGGAACGGCAATTTTGCGATTCAGGATTGGATAGAAAGTGCCTTTGGTGCACCTTTTCATGATTTTGCCGGTTCCGTGGTTGTGCATGCCATGGGTGGCTGGATTGCGCTTGGCGCCGTATTGTTGTTGGGGGCAAGGATAGGGCGCTATGGTAAGGATGGCAGGCTGCATGCTTTCCCGCCATCTAATATCCCGTTTCTGGCATTAGGTGCCTGGATACTGACAGTTGGCTGGTTTGGATTTAACGTCATGTCGGCGCAAGCTATTGAAGGCATTACCGGTTTGGTTGCGGTTAATTCCTTGATGGCGATGGTGGGCGGCACTCTGGCTGCATTGTTAATGGGCCGTAATGACCCGGGTTTTGTCCACAACGGTCCATTGGCAGGTCTGGTCGCCATCTGTGCAGGTTCTGATCTCATGCACCCATTGGGCGCGCTGGTGACAGGGTTGGTGGCTGGTGCCTTGTTTGTCTGGACGTTTACGCTGACTCAGAACCGCTGGAAGATTGATGATGTCCTTGGTGTCTGGCCCTTACATGGCTTATGTGGAGCATGGGGGGGTATCGCAGCAGGCCTTTTCGGCGCGACTGCCATGGGTGGTATCGGTGGCGTTGTCTTGATGTCACAGGTGGTCGGTACCCTCATGGGAATTGCAGTTGCCTTGATCGGCAGCCTGATTGTTTATGGACTGCTCAAATGGGTGGTTGGTATTCGTCTGAATGCAGAAGAAGAATACATGGGCGCAGACTTGGCCGTTCATAAAATCGCAGCGACGCCGAGTGCGGGTCCCGGCGCCGATGATTGATTGCGGTTGATGTGAACACGCACTAATTCCAAGTCTTAACCTGTCTTACCATTCGGCCATGCGTGCTAAAATCCGGCATGGCCGAATATCATGTTCTGATCCCCGCTGCTGGTGCTGGAAGCCGAATGGCGGGTGATCTTCCCAAGCAATACATGCCGCTTCTTGGTTCACCCATGATCGCGCATACGCTTCAAGTATTTTTGCAATATCCCGCCATCACTAGTATTCATGTCATGATCAGCCCGGATGACCCATACTGGGGCACACTCTCAATTCCGTATCATGATCGTTTGCATGTTCATCGTTGCGGGGGTGAGACACGTGCCAGTACGGTCTTGAATGGCTTGCGTGCTATTCAGGCAAACTCCGATGATTGGATACTGGTGCATGATGCAGCGCGGCCCGGACTCACTGCCAAAATGCTAGACCGGTTGCTGCTTAGTCTCCAGCATGAGGCGGTCGGTGGGTTGCTCGCAGTGCCGTTGGCCGATACCCTCAAGCGCGCCGATCAGCAGCAATGTGTCCAGCAGACCGAACCCCGGGATCACTTATGGCAGGCGCAGACACCCCAGATGTTTCGGTATGGCTTGCTCACGCAGGCCCTAGAACGGTCTGGGGGCAAACCAACAGACGAAGCGCAGGCAATAGAGGCGCTTGGGTATCATCCACGGCTGGTGGCAGGTGGCTTGCGCAATCTCAAGGTCACCTATCCGGAAGACCTCGCGATCATCGAGGCTATCATGATGAATGAAGTAAAACAGAAGGGAGTTGCAGCATGATACGAGTTGGACAAGGCTTTGATGTGCACCAGCTGGTAGCCGGCCGGCGTTGCATCATTGGTGGCGTTGATATTCCGCACGACAAGGGTCTTGATGGTCACTCGGATGCTGATGTGTTACTGCATGCCATCTGTGATGCATTGCTGGGTGCGGCGGCGCTAGGGGATATCGGCAAGCACTTCCCCAATACGGATCCGCGTTTCAAGGGCATTGATTCTCGTGAGTTGCTTCGCCATGTGGCTGATCTGTTGCGTGCCAAGCACTATGATATCGTCAATATTGACGCGACGATTATGGCCGAGGCACCCAAACTATCGCCCCACACCGAACAGATGTGCCAGAATATTTCGAGTGACTGTGCCATCTTGCGAGATGCAGTCAATGTGAAGGCAACGACGACGGAAAAACTCGGTTTTACCGGGCGAGGCGAGGGGATTGCGGCTGAGGCCATCTGCCTGATTCAGCGCTATCAAATTTGATTAGGGCGTCCTCAAATAAATCTCAAGATGACCAGACAGTCCTTAAGGCAGATTGCCGTGCATCAAGCGGGTTTGGGTTCAAAAATCCGATAGTTAAACTGATAGCCTGCGTCCATAATCGCCTCAGCGCAGAGCTGCAGAAACTCCTTGCCCATTTCGTTTGGCGCCAGGCGGCAGATCAGTTCAATTCTTACGCGCTTGCCCTGTGCATCAGGATATTTTTTGTATAAGTCGCCGCTCTGGACAAAAGCCAGATAGCTGTTGAGCTTGTCTTGCAATTTCTGCAAATGTTGCTCATCTTCCCATGACAACCCGTCTGAAATGATAAGTGTAATGAGCCCGCTTTCCTTATCGGATGTAATCAGGTCAATCACATTGGCTTGATCTATGCTCATCATCAGCCTTTCAACAAAACAATCACCGCGCCGCTGCCACCATCCTGTTTCCTCGCTTGTGCATAAGCGATCACTTCGTCTTTTTGCATCAGCCAGTTCCTCAGTTTATGTTTCAATACGGGTTCACGGTTTTTCGATCCCAAACCTTTGCCGTGGATAATACGCACACACCGAATGCCGCGTTTTTTGCATTCAGCAAGAAACTCCGCCACATAAGCTCGAGCCTCTTCAGCAACAAGGCCATGCAAGTCAATGGCTGCCTGCACCACCCAGTGACCGCGACGTAGTTTGCTCAGGATATCAGGGGCGTGGCCTTCACGCAGGTATAGCAGTTCTTCTCCGCTCTCCAGTTCGTGCGCCGGAATGTAGCCATCACTCAACGAGTCCATCAAGGCCTGGCGCTCGTCGCGTATGAATTGCTTGGGGATGGGCTTGGGCGCAGGTGGCTTGATGTTAACCCTGGCAACCTGTAATGGACGAGCATCTTTTACCGCTTCGCGGAAAAGTTGCATGTCATCATCTGGTACATGATCCTCGGCCATGGCGTTTCCTAAATGAGCCTGAATGAATAACCTTGAATAAAAAAGCGCGCAAAGTACGGCTTATTTTGCCCTCTCTGCGCGCTTATTAGTAGGGCTATGTTGCCCGAAGTGCTTACTTCAGGTTGTCTAGGTATCGTTCTGCATCGAGTGCTGCCATACAGCCGGTGCCAGCGCTGGTGACAGCTTGCCGGTAAATGTGATCCTGCACATCACCTGCCGCAAATACCCCAGGAATACTGGTGGCGGTAAAGTTGCCTTCACGACCAGCCTTGGTAACGATATAGCCACCTTCCATCTCAAGTTGGCCTGCAAATATATCGGTGTTAGGCTTGTGACCAATGGCAATAAACACACCCTTGAGCGCAATCTCCTTGGTGTTTCCAGTATTCACATCTTTGATGCGCATGCCTGTTACGCCTGTGTTGTCACCCAGCACTTCATCGAGCGTATGGAAGGTTTGCAATTCAATCTTGCCTTCTTCAACACGTGCCATGAGCTTGTCGACCAGAATGGCCTCAGCCTTGAACTTGTCGCGACGATGCACCAGAGTCACCTTGCTGGCAATATTCGCAAGGTAGAGGGCTTCTTCAACGGCAGTATTGCCGCCGCCCACAACTGCTACTTCCTGATTGCGATAAAAGAAGCCATCGCAAGTGGCGCAGGCTGACACGCCCTTACCAGAAAATTGCTCTTCTGATGGCAGTCCCAGATATTTGGCAGATGCACCTGTCGAAATAATCAGGGCATCACAGGTATATTCCCCACTGTCGCCCACCAGACGGATTGGTTTTTCTTTCAAGTGCGCGGTATGAATATGATCAAAGATCATTTCGGTATTAAAGCGCTCTGCGTGTTTCTGAAAGCGAGCCATCAAATCCGGGCCCATGACACCATCGGCATCGGCAGGCCAGTTATCGACATCGGTGGTGGTCATGAGCTGGCCACCTTGTGCTATCCCGGTGATCAGCACCGGTTTGAGGTTGGCACGAGCAGCATACACAGCGGCTGTATATCCCGCAGGACCAGAGCCCAGAATAAGAAGGCGGGCGTGTTTGGTTGACATGACTTACTATACTCCTGAGATTTAACTAAATGCTTTTTGCCGGTTGATCGTCGAACGATGACGTTCACTGTACTCAATTCGTGCATGCCGTTGAAGACGAATTCAACGGGTTTATATTATTTTGGAGCACTACAAGAAATGGTATGTAGCGCTCCAGCAGCATGATACAGATTTCATGGGTGGATGCCAGAGCAGGCACACCCATATTTCACTAACAAGCTACGCAATATCCAGACGGTCTTTTGGCTACGGCCGCAGCGCTTCACGTGCTACGCACATGAGCCTTCACCGAAAAACCACGCAATCAATTTTCACCAATAAGCGACGATACATCGAAAAGGTCTTTTGGCTCCGGCCGCTGCGCTTCACGTGCTACGCACATGAGCCTTCGCCGAAAAAACCACGCAATCAATTTTTCTCCAGCAAGCTACGTAACATCCATGCAGTTTTTTCATGCACTTGCAGGCGCTGGGTGAGTAAATCTGCACTTGCTTCATCGGCAGCTTTTTCAGCCGCCGGGAACACGGTACGCGCTGTGCGGCATACAGCTTCATGTCCGGCCACTAGTTCCTTGATCATGTCCTGTGCCTTGGGTACATTCTCGGTTTCAGGTATAGAGGTCAGTTTGCTGAATTCTTTGTAAGTGCCTGGGGCATAGAAATCGAGCGCCCGGATACGTTCAGCCACTGCGTCAACCGCCAGCGCTAATTCGTTATATTGGGTCTCAAACATCAAATGCAAGGTGTTGAACATGGGGCCTGTCACGTTCCAGTGGAAATAGTGTGTTTTGAGATACAGGGTGTAGGTGTCGGCCAGCAAATGTGAAAGGCCTTCAGCGATTTTTTTTCGGTCTTTTTCGTTAATACCAATGTCCATAACAAACTCCTTTCAAAGTAATGATGTGTACTCTATGGCTGACTATATGTAGCCTTCAAGGTTCATGAAATTTATAGCATGAATCGATGAGGATGAGTCGACTAATAGAGCGTGTCTTGTTTATTAATGGTATTCAGAGGGCGGTAAATCGAGCGGGGTAATACCTGTCAGACTGGCGCTGAGAATCGCTTGTCGCACCGCCTCAACGGCTTCTGGACGAGGAAAGCTCTTGCGCCAAGCCAGGGCAACGCGGCGGGTTGGGGTGGGCTTGTCAAATGGGCGGAAAGCCAGCATCCGGTTTTCCTCACGCGTTGGCACGCAAGCGGTACTGGGCAATATCGTCATGCCTACACCTGAGGTTACCATGTAGCGTATGGTTTCCAGTGAGCTGCCTTCAAGGGTTTGCTGCATGCCACTTGCCGTTTTCGATGCACCCAATTGCGGACAAACTTTGAGTACCTGATCGCGGAAGCAGTGGCCAGCGCCTAATAACAGCACCGTTTCATCCCCCAGTTTTTCTGGCGCAATAGAGGCTTCTTTGCTCCAGGGATGTTCTGCGGGCAGGGCAAGCTGAAACGGTTCATCATAGAGTGGTTGGGTGACCACGCCAGGTTCGGAAAAAGGGAGTGAAATGATAATCACATCCAGCTTGCCGCGTTTGAGCTGTTCACGCAGATCGCCAGTGTAACTCTCCTGAATGATCAGCTGCATATTGGGTGCACGCTCACGCAGGATAGGCAGGATTTGCGGCAGGATATAGGGGCCAACAGTGTAAATGGCCCCCAGACGCAAGGGGTGACCGAGCGGGTCGCCACTCTGCTGGGCGATGGTTTTGATGCCCGCAGCTTCTTCGAGAATGCGTGCGGCTTGTGCCACAATTTGCTCGCCCACATGGGTCAGGGTGATTTCGTTGGAGGCGCGCTCGAAAATGGCGACACCCAGCTCCTCTTCGAGTTTTTTGATGCCAACACTAAGCGTGGGTTGGCTGACAAAACAGGCTTCTGCTGCACGACCAAAATGGCGCTCTCTGGCAACAGCAACCACATAGCGGAGTTCTGTGAGTGTCATGGTTGGGCGTCTGATCTATTCTGATGGTGAGTTGGCATTTTAATGCGGATTATTCTGTGCCGCGACTAATGGATGTAAGGATTGATACTGTTATAATCATTTCGTTCAATTCACATGTGCTGGGCGCAAAAACTTGTTATTTCAGAAAAAAGCCGCATCGCTGAATAGCCGACTTCTGAAGTCAGAACCAGCGGCCGAGAATCCGAGAAAAGCTCTGCTAGTCCGCGAGGCATGGTGGCTGGTGCTTGTCGCCATTGGCATCTTCCTCGCACTGATCCTGATGACCTATGATCGTAATGATCCCTCATGGTCACATACCGCTAGCATTAGCGATCAGATTCACAACGCAGGTGGCGCTCTGGGTGCCATGTTGTCAGATATTCTGCTGTATGTGTTTGGTTTTTCTGCCTGGTGGTTTGTGGTGCTGTGTTTTTATGCCATGTGGCTGGTATACCTCAAACTGGACATCCACGATGGGCAACGCCCAATCCTGATATTTAATCTGGTCGGTTTTGGCATGCTGATTATTGCATCCGCTACGCTGGAAGCAGGGCACCTGATGAGTTTGCCAGCTGAATTGCCATTAGCACCAGAGCGGGGTGGCCTGCTTGGCGCGGTGATCGATCAGGGATTACAGAGTGTGCTGGGTTTTGCTGGATCCACCCTGTTTTTATTGCTGCTGTTTGCAGTGGGCTTTAGTTTGTTCACTGGTTGGTCATGGGTCATGATGACGGAAAAGCTGGGTGGTGCGCTGGAATGGCTGTATTACACCAGCATCAATAAGTGGCAGGATTGGCAGGATCGCAAGGCAGGCAAGGTGGCAGAGCAGATGCGCAGTGAATACGTGGAAAGCGAGCGCAAACGCACGGAAGATAGGTCACCAGTTCAGATTGTGACGCCCGCACTGGAAATACCCAAGAGTGAGCGCGTGCAGAAAGAAAAGCAGGTATCCCTGTTTGAGGGTATGCCGGATACCCCTCTGCCACCGCTGCACCTGTTGGATGAAGCCAAAGGGGAGATCGAGGTTCAGTCGCCAGAGACGCTGGAATTTACCTCGCGTCTGATCGAACGCAAGTTGATGGACTTTGGCATTGAAGTCAAAGTGCTGACGGCCTTGCCTGGCCCGGTGATTACACGGTATGAGCTGGAGCCTGCACCTGGCGTGAAGGGTAGTCAGGTCACCAATCTGGTTAAAGATCTTGCACGTGCGCTTTCTGTCGTGAGTGTACGTGTCGTCGAGACCATTCCGGGTAAAACCTGTATGGGTTTGGAGATTCCCAATCCCAAGCGGCAGATTGTGTTTTTATCTGAAATTCTGGGTTCTCAGGTTTATCACGACATGCATTCGCCCTTGGCCATTGCCTTGGGTAAGGATATTGCGGGCAAGCCGGTGGTGGCAGATTTGGCCAAGATGCCACATGTATTGGTGGCGGGGACAACAGGTTCAGGGAAGTCTGTTGCTATCAATGCCATGATTCTAAGCCTGGTCTACAAGGCTGAACCCAGTCAGGTCAGGTTGATTCTGGTCGACCCCAAGATGCTGGAGTTGTCAGTGTATGAGGGCATCCCACATCTGCTGGCGCCAGTGGTGACAGACATGCGGCAAGCCGCCAGTGCGCTTAATTGGTGTGTTGCAGAAATGGAGCGGCGTTACAAGCTGATGTCGGTGATGGGGGTCCGTAACCTGGCAGGCTACAACCAGAAAATTCGCGATGCAGAAAAATCCGGGACTAAAATTCCGCATCCCTTCTCGCTTACACCTGAAAGCCCTGAGCCGCTGGAAGAAATGCCGACCATCGTGGTGGTGATAGATGAGTTAGCTGACCTGATGATGGTGGTGGGTAAGAAGGTGGAAGAGTTGATTGCACGTTTGGCACAAAAGGCTCGAGCTTGCGGTATTCATCTGGTATTGGCTACGCAGCGGCCTTCGGTGGATGTGATTACTGGCCTGATCAAGGCTAATATTCCAACGCGGGTGGCGTTTCAGGTGTCGAGCAAGATTGATTCTAGAACCATTTTGGATCAGATGGGTGCTGAAGCTTTGCTGGGTCAGGGTGACATGCTTTATCAACCACCCGGTACCAGCAATCCGCAACGTATCCATGGCGCGTTTGTTTCTGATCAGGAAGTGCATCGTGTGGTGGATTACCTGAAAACCCTGGGTGAACCAAATTACATTGAAGGCATTCTTACCGGAGAGTCGGAAGAAAATGGTGAAAATGGCTTCACCAGCGGTGAGAGTGGCAGTGAGGCTGACCCTTTGTATGATGAGGCGGTTGCAATTGTACTGAAAACACGCCGAGCTTCTATTTCGTCCGTGCAGCGTCAATTGCGCATCGGCTATAACCGCGCAGCGCGCCTGATCGAAGATATGGAGCGCGCCGGCCTAGTGTCTGCCATGCAAAGCAATGGTAATCGTGAAGTGCTTGCTCCCAAATCCGACTAAATTGCCGGTGACGATGCATCTATTCAACGCTTAGCGCCATTGGCGTGGCGTTGAACAACCTGAAGGAGTTCCTCTTGAAAAAAATTCTTGGCATTGTGTTGCTATTGCCACTTAATTTGCTGCTGCCGCTCACTTTGCATGCTGGCGGTGTTGACAGCCTCAAACAGTTTTTTGATAAGACCAAAACCATGAAGGCTGATTTTCAGCAAGTGGTGGTGGATGGGCAGGGCAAGAAAGTGCAGGATGTGACTGGCACCATGCAACTTCTACGTCCCGGAAAATTTCGCTGGGATTACAACAAGCCTTATGTACAGGAGATCGTCGGTGATGGTGAGCGCATCTGGCTGCATGATCCTGACTTGAACCAGGTCACAGTGCGCACCTTGGATAAGGCGATTGGCGCTAGCCCGGCAGCGTTGCTCGCGGGGAGTAAGGAAATTGAAAAGAATTTCGATTTGAAGGATCAAGCCCGCGATGACAAGCTATCCTGGGTAGAGGTGCTGCCCAAGGAAAAGGACAGCGGTTTTGACCGGGTGTATCTGGGCTTCAGCAAAGCAGATTTGCACAAAATGGAATTGCATGACAGTTACGGTCATACCACCACGATTGTCTTCAATAAGCTGGAAAAAAATCCAAAGCTGGATGTGAACACTTTTCTCTTCAAGCCGCCAGCGGGTGCCGATATCGTCGGTGAGTAGTTTCTGACTCTGCTTGATTCATTTCTCAGAATTCATACCTTAGGGTGCTGCTGGTGGGTCACAGCGTGATCGCCAGCATGTAAACTATTGCTTTCTTAAGGTTGATACGATTCTGGGACATTGCATTCTTGAGCAGCCTGTTTGAACCTGTAACGCCACAAGCACCTTTGGCAGAGCGTCTGCGACCCAAATCACTGGATGAAGTGGTAGGGCAATCGCACCTGCTGGGTGAAGGCAAACCATTGCGGCTGGCGTTTAGCTCCGGCAAGCTGCCTTCCATGATCTTGTGGGGCCCACCGGGTGTGGGCAAGACCACACTTGCGCGACTCATTGCCAACACTGCCGACGCAGAATTCATCCCCATCTCGGCGGTGCTATCCGGTATCAAGGATATTCGTGAGGCCGTGGAGCGCGCCGAGCACTCGCTTCAGCAGTCCGGCCGCAAGACTATTTTGTTTGTTGATGAAGTACACCGCTTCAACAAAAGCCAGCAGGATGCATTTTTGCCGCATGTAGAAAGCGGCTTGATCACCTTTATCGGGGCGACTACCGAGAATCCCTCTTTTGAAGTGAACAGCGCACTCCTGAGTCGTGCGCAAGTATTTGTCTTGAGTGCGCTGTCTGAAGCAGAGCTGTCTCAATTATTGGATCGTGCGCAGGCATTGATGCAGGCCCCGGCAATGACGCCAGAAGTGCGTGAGCAGGTACTGGCTTATGCCGATGGCGATGCGCGCAGGCTACTCAATTTTTCTGAAAGCCTGTTCAATGCTGCGGCCTCTGCAGGCGTGGCGGAAATTGATGAAACCTTTCTGCAATCGACCATGGCAAGCAAGCTTAGACGCTTTGATAAAGGCGGCGAGGCTTTCTACGACCAGATTTCTGCTTTGCATAAATCAGTGCGCGGCTCCAACCCGGACGCAGCGCTGTACTGGTTTTTGCGTATGCTGGATGGCGGTGCCGATCCGCTTTATCTGGGCCGGCGCATTATCCGCATGGCGGTAGAGGATATCGGGATTGCTGATCCGCGTGCGCAGACCATGGCACTGGAGGCTTGCCAGATTTACGAGCGACTCGGCTCCCCTGAAGGCGAGCTGGCGTTGTCCAATGCCGTGATTTACTGTGCCGTGGCCGCCAAGAGCAATGCCGCCTATATGGCGTATAACCAAGCAAAAGCTTTTGTAGCCGCAGATAAATCGCGGCCAGTGCCCCTGCATTTGCGTAACGCGCCCACCAAACTGATGAAAGCGCTGGATTACGGTAAGGAATATCGCTACGCGCACAATGAACCGGATGCCTATGCAGCTGGTGAGAGTTATCTGCCCGATGAGATGCAGGCTGTGCGTTTTTATGAGCCCACACCCAGAGGTTTGGAAGGTAAAATTAGCGAAAAGCTCGCGCATTTGCGGACACTGGATCAACAAGCAAAAAAGAACAAATAAAAGCAAATTAATCGATTTAGCCAAAGAAAATACAGGGCACTTAGGGAATTTCACGAGCAAAACTTGCGTTTGAACTGATGTAATTCTCACTGCGCACTGTGTGTTCTATAGCTTGAAAATAGGGATATACATGTTAGATATACAAGCATTACGCAATGATCTGAACGCCGTAGCAGCAAAGCTGGCGACCCGTAAATTTGAGTTGGATACGGCTAGTTTCAGTGCGCTGGAGCAAGAGCGCAAGAAAGTGCAGACGCGTACGCAGGATTTGCAAGCCAAGCGTAACAATCTTTCAAAAAGTATTGGCATAGCCAAGTCCAAGGGCGAGGATGTCAGCGGCATCATGGCCGAGGTTGCAGGCTTGGGCGAACAATTGAAGGCCGATGAAGCGCGTTTGGCCGAGATTCAGCATGAGTTGCAGCAGTTGTTGCTCAATGTGCCGAATTTGCCGCATGACTCTGTTCCGGTTGGGCAGTCAGAGGAAGACAACATTGAGGTGCGCAAGGTGGGTACTCCGCGCAAGTTTGATTTTGAGGTCAAAGACCATACTGATGTTGGTACACCGCTCGGGCTGGATTTTGATACAGGTGCCAAGCTTTCTGGCGCACGCTTTACCGTGATGAAAGGCCACATTGCCAAACTGCACCGCGCGCTGGCGCAATTCATGTTGGACACCCAGACAGAACAGCATGGATACACTGAATGCTACACCCCGTATCTGGTGAATGCAGAAACACTGCTTGGGACAGGGCAATTGCCGAAGTTCGAAGAAGATCTCTTCTCGTTGCCGCATAATGACAGCAAGTTGTATCTCATTCCCACTTCTGAAGTCACGCTGACCAACACCGTACGTGATGAAATCATCCCGCTCGAATCATTGCCGATCAAGCTGACCGCACATACACCCTGTTTCCGTTCTGAAGCTGGTTCTTACGGCAAAGACACCAAGGGCATGATCCGCCAGCATCAGTTCGACAAGGTGGAAATGGTGCAGATTGTGCATCCGGAAAAAAGCTATGAAGCGCTGGAAGAGATGGTCGGCCATGCGGAAAATATCCTGAAAGCGCTGGAGCTGCCTTATCGAGTGGTGTCACTATGTACAGGTGACATGGGCTTTGGCGCAGCCAAGACCTATGATCTTGAAGTCTGGCTGCCAGCCCAAAACACCTACCGTGAGATTTCCTCAGTCTCCAATTGTGAAGCGTTCCAGGCTCGCCGCTTACAGGCGCGCTTCCGCAATGAGAGCGGTAAGCCAGAGTTGGTGCATACACTCAATGGCTCAGGTCTGGCAGTTGGACGTACATTGGTGGCCATTCTGGAAAACTATCAGCAGGCTGACGGTAGTGTTACCGTGCCTCAAGTGTTGCGGCCCTACATGGGTGGGTTGAAAGTGATGATCTAACTCGGCGCTATGGATACACTTTTCGACAGCCTTCTCAAATGCTAGAGCAGCTTGGGCATATCCTGATGTTGTTGGGGTCAACGGTGGCAATCATCGTTGCTTTTCAGCGATTACGTATTCCCACCAGCCTTGGTTACTTGCTTGTAGGTATTATGCTGGGCCCACACGCTCTAGGTGGTAATCTCAACATTCCAAATTTTGATGCTATTGCAGAGTTTGGTGTTGTATTTCTGTTATTTGCGATCGGTCTAAATTATTCTCTTCCTCAGCTCCATGCCTTGCGCAACCAGGTGCTTGGCCTTGGTACTGCTCAAGTCGCCCTAACAACCATCGTTGTGGCAATTATTTTGTGGCTTGCAGGATGGAGCCCGGCAATGTCCTTCGTCATTGGCGCTGTATTTGCACAATCATCCAGTACAATTATTGCTGCTTTGCTCACAGAGCAGGGGGAGGAAAGTAGTCAGCATGGCAGGCTTGGGCTTGCTATGTCCATCTTTCAGGATGTGACGGCAGTCCCATTCCTTGTCATTATCCCAGTGTTGGGTGCGGGGGTTGCTGCCAATCAGATGGCAGGAGAATTGGCACTTGTACTTGCTAAAGCCGTACTTGCATTTGGCTTGGTCTTTTTTGCAGGAAGATGGTTGCTAGGGCCTTTGTTTCATTTGGTCACGCAACGCCGCTCACCTGAATTGCTAACACTCACGGTGTTGCTTGTTGCGCTCATGGCTGCATGGAGCACAAGTAGTTTGGGATTATCTCTTGCATTTGGTGCTTTTCTTGTAGGTATGATGCTCGGCGAAACCGAGTTCCGGGTTCAGGTGGAATCAAGCATACGACCATTCCGAGATGTTCTTCTGGGCTTGTTCTTTATTGGTATCGGCATGATGTTTAACCCCCTTGCCGTAGTTGATTACTGGCATTACGGTTTGGTTGGTGCAGCAATTATGTTGGTAAGCAAGGCAATGATTGTCGCTGTCATGGTCAGGGCTAGCGGTATCAGTGCAATGACTTCGATGCGTACTGGCTTGATATTGTCAGTGGGTGGGGAGTTTGGGTTTGCATTACTGGCTATCTCATTACAGGCGAATGTGATTAATGAGGAGTTGGGTCAGATGGCGTTGATATCCATTCTGTTCTCAATGATTTTGGGGGCTTTTCTCATTCGCTATAACAAGCAGATTATTTCGAGCATCTTTAGTAGACAGTCGAATAGTAAGACTGCTCGTGATGATATTGATGAACTGATTATGCCTGAACAAGAGGTAATTATTGCTGGATATGGTCGCGTGGGACACACCATTGCGGTTTTACTGCAGCACTCCGGGATTGATTTTATCGTTTTTGAGGCAGACCCTAAGCGAGTAGCAATCGCAAAATCCAATGGCCATCGCGCGCTGTATGGAGATATTTCTGATGCTGAGTTGTTGAATGCGGTTCATGCAGAGCGTGCAGCACTGGTTGTGCTTGCTATTGACGATCCGGTTGCAGCTTCCCAAGCGGTACGACTGCTTAAAGGATTGTATCCGCAAGTACCTGTTATTGCTCGGGCAAGAGATCTGGAAGAGAGCTCTAAATTACTGGAGGCGGGAGCATTGCAAGCTTACCCTGAAATTATTGAAGCCAGCCTCAGACTTGGTGCAACGGCACTTCATATGATGAGTGTGCCTGAAGATGATATAGAAACCATTATTCAGGATGTGAGAGATTGGGATTATCAGGTAGTAGCAGAGAAGCAGTGACTTAGCAGTTTAAACTTAGCAACAGATCAGCTTTGAAATTGAAGATGGTTTTTATGCTGAGTTAAAGAATAATATTAGAATTCTTGCGCATCATTTATAGGGCAATACTATCAATTGATAAATAGCGCCATGCAGGGTGTTATTGGAGACGGTCAAGGTATGGCACATTTTTCATCCGTATTACTAGCAACAGACTTCTCCGAAAGAGCATCGGCGGCCGAAAACAGGATCAGTCTGTTGGCGACCAAGCCTGCCAGCCTGCGACTGTTGCATGTGATGTCATCATCGCAAATGCGTGAATTGCAGGCTTTGATGCAAACTAACTCCGGGCTGGATAAACGTTTGCAGGCGGCCACCATGGTGGAATTGCTGCAGCAGGCTGATCGGCTGCAGGCCAGAATCGGCATTAAGGTCGATACGCATCTTGAGTTTGGACGCCCCCATGCGATGGTCAAGCAGGTAGCCGAGGCGCACGACAGCTTGATCGTGATCGGCAACCATGGACAGCATGCCGTCAAAGACTGGTTTCAGTCATCCATGGTGGAACATTTGCTATCCGGCACCCAGCAGCCGCTGCTGGTGGTCAAGCAGCCTGCAACATTTGGCTACCGCAAGGTGCTGATTCCCGTTGATTTTTCTGCCTCGTCAGCGGTTTCCATGCAGGCCGCGCTTGCTTTGGCCCCTGATGCAGAAATCACGCTATTGCACGTGTATGAAATTCCCTTTGAAAATAAACTGCGTTTTGCCGGAGTCTCGGATGAAGAAATGGCAGATTATCGCGATGCCAGACGACATCAGGCTGAACAGGGCATGGCAGGCTTGGTCGCCAATCTGGCGCTGGCTGAGTCCCAGATACAGAACAAGGTGGTTTACGGCCATGCTCCGGAGGTGATACTGAACGAGGCAGATGAGGGTGAATACGACCTGATTGTGATGGGGCGCTACGGCAAGACCGGCATTGCACAACTCATGGTCGGAAGTGTTGCAGAATCTGTGGTGATGCATTGCAATGCCGATATTCTGGTTGTGACTGCGAAGGATGCACCAAATGCCAACTGATAACCTGAGTACTTCTTCTCAGCCAGCAACATGCGTTCTACTGGCTACGGATTTGAGTGCACGTTGTGACCGTGCACTAGACCGTGCATCGCAACTTTGTCAGCAGTGGGATGCAGAGCTCCTGGCAGTGAATGTGCTGGAGTTGGGTAGAGCACCAGATATGGCTTTGGACTGGGTGTATGGCGACGATCAGCGTAGCCTTAAATTTGCAAATCAACAGCTGCAACAAGATTTGGCTGGCCTGTCGATTCGGACTGATATGCAGATCGTACAAGGTTCACCCTGCGAGGAAATCGTCAAACTTGCCAATGCAAGGCAGGCTCGGCTAGTTGTAACGGGCATGGCAAAAGATGAACTGTTTGGTCGGTTCCTAGCAGGCTCAACCGTAGAATCATTGGCAAGACAGGTGAGTCAGCCCTTGCTGGTGGTTCGCAAACGGCCACACAGGCCTTATCAACGTATTCTGGTGGCGACGGATTTTTCTGAATCATCCCGTTATGCGATGCAAACCGCCTTGGCCTTTTTTCCTGTTGAATCCCTGATCTTATACCACGCACACCAATCCCCGATGGCTGGTGCTATTGATGAGCGCGCATCATCTAGTGCTGGTAATGCCCTCATGCAGAGAGCGTTTGCCGATTTTCTGGCTGCCAGTGGTATGCATGCTGATCAAGCGGCTCGCGTGAGCTGTGTGGCTGAAAATGGTGGGTTGGAGAAGGTACTTACCCAGTATGTACGTGATCAAGCGATTGATCTGGTGATCATGGGGACCCATGGTCGTAGCGGTTTACTGGATGTTCTGCTCGGCAGCGCAGCGGCCAAACTGCTGGATTGGCTGCCGTGTGACACGATGATCGTACGGGATCCGCGCACTAAAACATGAATGTGCTGACGATTGGCTTTTTTCAGAGCTCAGTTTTTTGCCATGACAGGGCGTTTAAGTCGAGTCTGACAGGCGCGCTTTCTAAAGCGCACTTTCTAGCTATTCGCACCAGGGGCAAAGCGCTGCAGCACATGGCTGGTCATGCCGCGTGCCAGTTCTTCCTCACCAAAAAATACCGTGCCAACCGATTCCTTGCGCAGCAACTGCGATTCATCTTCGCTATGGGTGCGGATGACAATCTCAATTTCTGGATTCAGGGTGCGGGCAATGTCCACCATTTGCCTCACATTGATGGGGTCAGGGGTGGCAATGACCAGCATCGCCGCATTGGCAATGTGCGCCTGCACCAGCACGGTGGGGTCGCAGGCATCGCCACTCACGGCGGCAATCCCTGTTTTACGCAAGGCTTCCACCTGCTCCCGGTTTTGCTCGGCAACCACGTATGGAATTTTGCGCTCCGCCATTGCTTCGGCAATGCGTCTGCCAACTCGACCATAGCCCACCAGAACAACTTGCCCCTCCAGGTATTTGCGCTCGGTTGTCATTGGTAGTTCGGCGTAGGGGTCAACCCGGCTATTGAGGCGACGTGCCGTGGCAGATCGGCTCAATAACCATTTACTGAATGGTGAGATCGAAGCGAACACCAATGGGTTGAGCGCAATCGAGATTAATGCCCCTGCCAGCACCAGATTCAAGCCCTCCTCAGGCAGAATGCCCAGCGTTAAGCCAAGGCCAGCCAGAATGAACGAGAACTCGCCAATCTGCGCTAGGCTTGCTGCCACTGTCATGGCGGTGTTCAAGGGGTAGCGGAAGGCCAGTACCAAAATCATGGCTGCCAGCGATTTGCCAATAATAATAATCGCAACAACAGCCAATACATGGAGTGGCTGCTCCAGCAAAATGGTCGGGTTGAACAGCATGCCAACGGCAACGAAGAACAGCACGGCAAACGCATCGCGGAGTGGTAAGGATTCTTCCGCCGCACGATGGCTGAACTCGGATTCTCGCATCACCATACCTGCAAAAAATGCACCAAGCGCAAAAGAAACGCTGAATAAGATGGCGGCACCATAGGCAATACCGATAGCAGCCACAATCACAGACAACGTAAACAGTTCACGTGACCCTGTGCGCGCAATATGCCAGAGAATCCAAGGGACAAAGCGACGGCCTGCCACTAGCATGACTGCAATAAAGGCCGATACCTGAAGCAAGGTGATGCCCAGTGCTTGCCATATTGGCGTATCGCTGGCACCTGCACTACCGCCCAATATGCCAGCCAATGGGGGCATCATGACCAGTACCAGTACGGTGGCCAAATCTTCCACCACCAGCCAGCCGACCGCAATTCGGCCATTCATGCTGTCTAAAATATTACGAGACTCCAGCGCCTTGAGCAGCACAACGGTACTCGCGCAGGACAGGGCGAGACCAAAAATCAGCCCCTCACCCATACTCCAACCCCACCACCAGGCAACCCCCATACCCAGCAGGGTTGCCAGCGTCATCTGAACGATGGCACCAGGCAAGGCAATGCGCTTAACGGATAGTAGGTCGTCAATGGAAAAATGTAATCCAACGCCGAACATCAGCAGCATGACGCCGATTTCTGACAGCTGAGATGCGATTTCCATATCCGCGACAAAGCCCGGCGTGGCAGGGCTCAAGGCAATGCCGGCTAACAGATAGCCAACCAGCGCAGGTAGTTTGATGCGTTCAGCAATGAATCCAAAAATCAGCGCCAGGCCGAAGCCTGCCGCGATGGTGGATATCAAAGAAATATTATGTTCCATTCAGTCACGCTTTATATTGTTATTGAGGGTTGTTCAGGCTCATAGAAGCTGGAGCAATTATTGCACCAGTTC